>Ga0224508_10000199_pt1 | contig 62809 bp, 54 predicted proteins | sample SF_Jan12_sed_USG_4_FD_170157 | JGI IMG/M metagenome (GOLD analysis project Ga0224508, IMG submission 170157) | Sediment microbial communities from San Francisco Bay, California, United States - SF_Jan12_sed_USGS_21 | ecosystem: Environmental > Aquatic > Marine > Sediment | place: USA... | reverse complement strand
CCTGGTCGGCGCCGGGCGTTTCGATGCGGCCGGCGAGGTGCTGGCCGCGGTCGAGGCGGCTGCGCGGCAAAACAGCGGTGTAACGCGCATGATGGCGCAGGACGTCGGGATCCCGACCTGCCGCGCGATGATCGATTTCGGCCAACAGCGCTACGCGCAGGCCATACAGCAGCTGTTGCCGATCCGCACCATCGCCCATCGCTTCGGCGGCAGCCACGCGCAGCGCGATATCCTGACGCAGACCCTGATCGAATCGGCGCTGCGCGACGGAAACATGAAGCTGGCCAATAACCTGATCAGCGAGCGCAAGCTGCACAAGCCGTTCACCCCGTTGAGCCAGCGATTCGCGGCCAGGCTGGCGGCTTAGATCGACAAACTTCGATTCGGCCCGTGGTAGTTGTCATAAATATCGCCAGCTACCTTGATACCCGCGGTATTGGTGGGTGCAATATATCCGCGTAACACGTTAAAATGGCCGCCGCAGTTTTTATCCGCGACCAGGTGCATACGCCGCTCGATCACCGTATCGCCTTCGTCCCGTGCACGCAGGCTGGTCTCGATTGCAGCGAGAATTTCATGACCCTTCAATGCCAGCGCGGTGACCTCCTGCCCGCACGGGTATCAAATTGAGATCGGTATCATGTCAGTTATCCTGCCGTAACAATATGGAATGCATGCCTGATTTGATTGTCTTTGCTCTGAGTAATACAGCCCCACAATGGAATAAACCGGCCTCGGCATGCTGAACGAAATCCTGATCCTGCTTTTTTTCTCGGTCGTCAGCGTCGCCCTGTTTCGCCGCCTCGACATCCCCGCAGTGCTGGGTTACCTGGTAGTGGGGCTGCTCGCCGGCGATCACGCCCTCGGCCTGATTCACGACTCGCACGCGATCGAACAAATCGCCGAGATCGGCGTGGTGTTCCTGTTATTTACCCTCGGTCTCGAAGTTTCCATCCCGCGCCTGATCGCGATGCGCAATATCGTCTTCGGCATCGGCCTGGTGCAGGTAATCCTGTCGACGCTGAGCACGGTCGCGCTCGGCCTCTGGTTCGGCCTGTCCTGGCAGGCTTCGTTTGCGGTCGGTGGCGCGCTGGCGATGTCTTCGACCGCGATCGTGGTCAAGATGCTGACCGAGCAATACGAGCTGCACCTGCCGCACGGCAATATATCGCTCGGCGTGCTGCTGTTCCAGGATCTGGCGGTAGTGCCGTTCCTGGTGCTGATTCCGATTTTTGCCGTGCCCGGTTCGGACTCGCTGCTGATCCCGATCAGCCTGGCGCTGGCCAAGGGCGCGCTTGCTTTCGCGGTCATTTTCTACGCCGGGCAGTACCTGGTGCGGCCGGCGATCCGCCGCATCGCCGCAACCCATTCGAGCGAACTGTTTACGCTGTTTATCCTGCTGATCGCGCTGCTCGCCGCCTGGCTCACCTGGCAGCTCGGGCTGTCACTGGCGATGGGCGCCTTCCTCGCCGGCATCATGCTCGCCGAAACCGAGTATCAACATCACGTCGAAAATGAAATCCGGCCCTTTCGCGACATCCTGATGGGCCTGTTTTTCATTTCCGTGGGATCGCAGTTCGACTGGCATGTCATCCTTGCCGAACCGTTCGAAGTGCTGGTGTTGACGCTAGGGCTGATCGCCGGTAAAGGCATCGCGATCATGGTGATCACGCGCCTGGCGGGCTATGCCAGTGGCATCGCCGTTCGCGCCGGCATCCTGCTGGGCCAGGGCAGCGAGTTCGGTTTCGCGCTACTCGCGGTTACCATTACCAGCGGCCTGCTAAGCCTGGACATGAGCCAGCCGATCATCGCCGCGATCATTCTCAGCATGACGATTTCACCGATGCTGATCCGCCACAACGAGACCATCGCCTGCCGCGTCGCGCCCGACTACGCGGACGACCTGAATCAGGGTGAAAACAGTATCGAGCAGGCCTGCATGCATTTACAGGATCACGTGCTGTTGTGCGGTTTCGGCCGTACCGCGCAAAACCTTGCGCAGTTTCTCAAGCGCGAAGGCATTCCTTTCGTTGCGCTCGAAATCGATAGCGAGATCGTCACCGAAGCGCGCGAGGCGGGCGAACCCGTGTTTTTCGGCGACAGCAGCAACCCCGAAATTTTGCGCAGCGCCGGCATCGATCGAGCGCGCGTACTGGTGGTTTCCTTTACCGAATTCAAGGCAGCCGAAAATATAGCGCTGTCGGTGCGCGAGCTGCGCCCCGAGGTGCCTTTGATCATACGTACCCGCGACGATCGATATCTCGAACGCCTGCTCGAATGCGGCGCCGACGAAGTGATACCGGATACGGTCGAATCGAGCATGATGCTGGCGCGGCACACGCTGACCGCGCTCGGCGAAGCGCCGCATTTGATCGAGGAAATGCTGGAGGAGGCTCGCGCCGGCCACTACGCCAGGGTGCGCGCGTTTTTCCACAGCCTCGAAGATGTCGACCTGCAGACGCCGGATCATCATCATTTGCACAGCGTCGAGATGCTGTCCAGTTACCACGCGGTCGGGCGCAGCATCGCCTCGCTCAGGTGCCTGCAGCAGATCAAGATAATCGGCCTGCGACGCAACGGCGTAACCAGCGACGATCCGCTGCACGAGGTCGAGCTCAAACCCCGTGACGTCCTCATCATCGAGGGCCATCCGGACGAAATTCAGGCCGCCGAAATCGAAATCATGTCAGGGCTGTAGGAGGTCGAAATGACCGACAAAACCGAAAAACAGGCGGCACTGGAATGGAAACTTCGGGTATCGCCGCGCGCCCGCTACGCCAGGCTGCTGATCAAGCCCTATGGCGGACTCGAGGTTGTCATCCCGCCGCGGTTTCCGCGCGCCCAGATTCCGTCCCTGGTGGCCCGGCACGCCGACTGGGCGCGGCATCAGCTCGACAAGCAGGCCAGGCTGCGGCAATCGATTAGCCTGCCGCGGCGGCTGACCCTGGCCTTCGACAACAGCACCACGCCCGTGCTCTACGGCGGCGAGTCGCTGGCCTTCAATTACGACCTGTTCGGAGAACTGTCAGCCGAACACATCCTCATCGAGGGCGCCACCCAGCAGCAGCAAATCAGCGAGCTGCGAGCCTGGATCCGACAAAGGGCAAAAACGCTGTTGCCACCGCTGCTGCAGAAAATTGCCCGGCGAACGGGGCTCGAATACCGGCGCGTGACCATCCGCAGCCAGAAAACCCGCTGGGGCAGCTGCTCCAGCCGCGGGCAAATCAGCCTTAACGACCAGCTGCTGTTTTTGCCGGCGCCAACCGTCGAGTACCTGATGATTCACGAACTCTGCCATACGCGCCACCTGAATCACTCGCGAAACTACTGGCGTCTGGTGGAAAGCCACAGCCCCGATTACCGCGCCCACGAAAATCTGCTCGGCCGCTCACGCGACCTGGTGCCCGAGTGGTTCCTGATGGATCTGTATCGCTGAGCCGGCAGCGGCAGGAGCTCCTGCTTTACCGCCTGGCATTTGACCGAGTAAGACGGCCATCCAACTCGTCGACATTTCGATCTTGCCAGTGCACCGGCATTGAACAGTTGCGATCCACTTTATTGCTCGATTAGCGGGCGCTGGATTTCTCCAGCCTTCGCGCCTCCTGCCCAGGGCCCAGGCCAGGGAATAAAAGGGGACAGATCTGTTTTTAGCATAGATTAAGCCGCGCCACCGTAGCGGGCCTTTAATGTTCGCGAGCGTCTGAAACTGGCCGGAGATTGCTTTATACCAGGGTTGTATAAGCGATTCCTTTCGAGAAAACGGGCCCTCTGCGATTTACAGTGAAAGCCACCCTGATCACACGATATTAAAAACATCAGGGTAATTGTCACCATTTTGTCACCGTGTTTCACATCATATGAACTCATTAAGCTCAAAATAGTAACTTGAGCGCGGTGAAAAATTGCTCAGATTCGGGATTGTTAGCTGATAACAGGTTCGAGAAGGGTTTGTCGTTTTTTAAAAGCAAATCCATAAGGTTTATGCATAGAATATTTTCAGCCTTTAAAGAAAAGCGTTTTGCGAAACGCGTCATCCACCACCTCCTGGATAAGCATTCAGCGGTAAGTGCCGAGAATCCTGACCTGTCAGGCAAAGAGCTTTACAGGGAGATCCTCTTGCGCACACAGCAAATCGATCCTCTGCACGTGGATCGGATGTTACAACAGGCAGAGGACAGCATTGATCGATGGACTGCTAGCGGAAGGGACGGGCTGGGATTTCGAGAGGTCGCCCATTACTTTACCCTGACCCAATTTCAGGCTACCGGTCAAAAAGGGACTGTTGTTTCTTTTGAACAAATCGTTAACGCTCTGATTCCTGCGCATCTATAAGTTTGTCAACAGTTGGCCAACCTCCGCGCTTTAATCAGGCATCACGATCAAGCCCCGTTTTGCGGGTGCTATTCCAGAATGTATCCAATACGGCCGTTTATGGCCCTATATCGGCCCTGGTAAGAGTTTTCGGCGCCAGCTATCGAGAGAAATCAGGCACACAAAATCGATGAAGCAGCGGCGATCAGCGACCCACTTGGCGTTTACAGTGCCGGGTTGCGGAGAATTGTTGGATAACTTACTTTCTTAAGTGGTTGAATTTTCCAACTCATTTTAGAAGTCTCGTTCGATCGTCGATGAGTCGTGTAATGGTTAGCGCCATGGCGGCCTGATCGGAAAAGGTCCATAACAGCGTGAGCCCGTCGTCGGCCTGGAATGGATTAAGCCGGATTCGAGATCGATCTGAATGACTGCTACGACACTGCCCGGGTTGCAGGGAGATTACTGCGGCAGGCTGCGCTGCATGTACTTGATCCTGTTTTCGATCAGCAGGTTCTTGGCGCGCGACAGGCTGGTTTCGCTGGCGAAAGGTCCCAGCTGCACACGGTGCCAGGTATCGTCCTTGACCACGGCGGATTTGACTTTAGCCTCCAGGCCGAGGAAAGCCAGCTGGGCTTTCAGGCTGTCGGCCTCTTCCACGCTCTGGAACGAACCAACCTGCAAAATCGACTGCTCGACCGCTTCCTTGTTGATGCTCGGATTTTCGATCCCTGCGCGATCTTCCTCGGATATCGGTATTTCGACTTCGCGTTGCGGCAGCACCGAGTAAAAATCGATAGTCGGCTTGTTTTCGCTGCCGCTGGCCGCTTGTTCGGGCGCGCTGCTGGCGCCGCTGCTGACGATCTTCTGGTCGAGAAACAGGATAAAGGCGACGAAGGACATCAGCATCAAAAACAGGAATGCCCAGATCCACGGTGATGTCGACTGCTTTTTCGCCATCCGGCCGCTACATCCTTTCGGGTGCTGAAACACCCATCAGGCCCAGGCCGTTGCGCAGAACCTGGCCAATCGCCGAGGCCAGCGCGATACGCGCATCCCGCAGTTCGGCGTCGTCGACAATGAACTGATGAGCGTTGTACCAGGAGTGGAAATGATTCGCCAGGTCGCGTAAATAATTCACTACCAGGTGCGGTTCGCGACGTTTGGCGGCGGATTCGATCTGCTCCGGAAATCGGCCCAGGTGCTTGATCAGCGCCTGTTCATGGCTGTTGTCGAGCCGCGCCAGGTTGGCTTCCCTGGTCGACACTTCGATGCCCTTTTCGGCACACTGCCGCGCGACGCTGCAAATTCGCGCATGCGCGTACTGCAGGTAGTAAACCGGGTTGTCGCTGGACTGCTCGCGCGCCAGGTCGAGGTCGAAGTCCATGTGCTGTTCTGACTTGCGCATCACGTAAAAGAAACGAGCGGCGTCCTGGCCGACATCCTCGCGCAACTGCTTTAGCGTTACGAACTCGCCGGAGCGCGTCGACATGGAAACCTTTTCACCGTTTTCGTACAGGTTGGCGAACTGCACCAGCTGGATCTCGAGGTTGTCGGCATCGTAACCGAGCGCGCTCAACGACGCCTTGACGCGCGCGATGTAGCCGTGATGGTCGGCGCCCCAGACGTTGATAACCTTTTCGAAACCGCGATCGAACTTGTTCATGTGATAGGCGATATCGGAGGCGAAATACGTCGTCTGTCCATTGTCTCTGCGCACCACGCGGTCTTTTTCATCACCGAATTCGGTGGAACGAAACCACAGCGCGCCATCCTGTTCATAGACATGCCCGTTCTCCTGCAGGCGGATTATCGCCTTCTCGATCAGGCTCTCGTCGGTCAGCGAACGCTCCGAGAACCAGCGATCGAAATCGACCCCGAAAGCATGCAGGTCGTCGCGAATTACGTCGACCAGCGTATTCAGCGCCAGGTCGAAGACAATGCGGTAATCGTCTTCGCCAAGCAGGCCGTGGGCATTGGCGATCAGATCGTCGATATGTTTTTCCTTGTCGCCGGCGGGGGCGTCGGCGCAGACATCGGCAAAGACCCGGGCGGCGGGACGCTGGAAGCGGTCGCCATTTTCGCGGTGCAGCGTGGCGGCGATATCCCACACGTAATCACCCTGGTAACCGTTGCTGGGAAATTCAATTTCTTCACCACACAGCTCGAGGTAACGCAGCCAGGTCGAGGTGCCGAGGATATGCATCTGACGGCCGGCGTCGTTGACGTAATACTCGCGCTGCACTTCGAAACCGACAAATTCCAGCAGATTCGCCAGGGTCGCGCCATAGGCGGCGCCGCGGCCGTGGCCTACGTGCAGCGGCCCGGTTGGATTTGCCGACACGAACTCGACCTGGATCTTGCCGCCCTGCCCGGACTCGCCGCGACCGAAATCCTCGGCCTGTTCGAGGACGCGGTCGATAATCGACTGGCTGGCGCCGCTGGCAACGAAAAAATTGACGAATCCCGGTCCGGCCACTTCGACACGCTCGATGTTCGTGGCGCCGCTGATTTTGTCGGCGATCAATTGCGCCAGCTCACGCGGCTGCATGGCGGCCGGTTTCGCCAGCATCAGTGCAATATTGGAAGCATAGTCGCCCTGGCTCGGATCCTTCGACGAGCTAAGCTGGATATTGCGACCGAGGCCTGATGGAATCTGCGATGCCTGCTCAAGCTCTTGCAAAGCCTGCGCTATCAGATCGATGATGGTATTTTTCAAGGACTAAAACCCGCACCCGGGTGGGAAAATCAATCGGGGGATTTTACCCGAGGCGCTCAGCCTGGGCCACTCATCTTTTACCCTTAAACCAGGTATCGTAACTATTTATCGCGGGCTGAAGCTCAGGCAGCAGACTTCCCGCCCGGGCAGCCGGTCGGTTGACCAATGCCCGACCGGAGCATGGGGGCGTGGCATTTTTTTACCCGCAAAATCCACCCCGCCCGCGGCGGCCAGCCGTCATGCCGTGGCTTGGACCGCGTTATCCAGTTTTATCGAGATCATTACTTCATCTCTGAATCCCGAGGTTAAACCCACTGGTGTCCGGTTAGTCTTCCGGTGTTCATTACTAGTGTCACGCAGCCGGTCCAGGCTGCGCGATGACGTAGTCTCATAGTGACGCTAGAAGTCGTGGGCATCGACGTCGATGCTCCAGTTACAGCGCGCGCTGCCCGCCAGCTCCTCGATTTCCGGCATCGCCTGCCTGAGTACCGAGCGCAGAACTTTAAAATCCGGCGACATCAGGCAAAGCTGCGCGCGATAGCGGCCGACGCGTCTAGTCATCAATGCCGGAATCGGCCCGATACAGGCGATCGCGTCGAACTGCTGCACGCCTTGCAGCCGGGTTCTGATCTGCTCGAGAATGTCCAGCGCCATCTTGAGCTCGACCGCATCGGCGCGAAACATGACAACCCGGGCACAGGGCGGGAAACCGTAGCTTTGACGCTCCTGCAGCAGATCGGCGGCGATGCTTCGATAATCCTTGTGCAGCAGCGCCTGCATCAGCGGATGCTCTGGAAAACGGGTTTGCACCACCGCCTCGCCCACGCGATCGCCGCGACCGGAGCGCCCCGAGACCTGGAACAGGGTTTGCGCCAGCCGTTCACTGGCGCGATACGAGGCGCTGAACAGGGCCTGGTCGGCGTCGAGCACCACGCTCAGCGTTATAGCCGGGTAGTCGTGGCCCTTGGCTATCATCTGGGTGCCGATCAGGATACAGGGCTCGCCGCTTTGCAGCTGCCGCAGTCGGGATTTCAGTGCCTCGCGCGACGCGATCACGTCGCGATCGATGCGCAGTATCGTCGTTTGCGGGTAGCGCTGCTTCAATCCCTGCTCGAGCTGTTCGGTGCCTATGCCATAGTGTTTAACCTCGCTGTGCCCGCATTGCGGGCAGGTTTCGGGCACGCCCTGGCTAAAGCCGCAGTGGTGGCATAACAGGCTGTGCAGCGACTGGTGCAGGGTCAGGCGCGCATCGCAATGCTGGCACAGGGCCTGCCAGCCGCATTCGTGACACATGACGATCGGCGCGAAACCGCGGCGATTGAGGTACATCAGCACCTGCCCGGACGCCGCCAGATGCTGTTCGACGCGGGCGAAGGTCGCGGCACTGCAGCCGCAGTCCAGGCGGCTATTACGCACGTCGATCAATTCCAGCCGCGGCGGCGCGAAACCAGTCGGGCGCTGGTCGAGGCGATAATAGTGCCAGCTGTCGCGCGCGCGATTTCTGAGACTTTCCAGTGACGGCGTCGCCGATCCCAGCACGATCGGGATATCGAGCATTTGCGCGCGCTTGATGGCGACGTCACGCGCGTGGTAACGAATGCCGTCGTCCTGTCGATAGGACGAATCGTGCTCTTCGTCGATGATAATCAGTGCCAGCGAATCAGATTGCGAAAACAGGCTGGAGCGGGTGCCCAGCATGATACTGACCTCGGCACGGCGAAACCGCTCCCAGGCCCGGTAGCGCTGCAGTTCGGTCAGCGCCGAATGCGAGATCGCGAAGCATTTGCCGAAGCGCTGCTCTACGCGTTCGATCAGCTGGTTGGTGAGGCCGATTTCAGGAACCAGGTAAATAACCTGCCGGCCTGCATCGAGACGTGACTGGATCATTCGCAGGTAGATCTCGGTTTTGCCGCTACCGGTTATACCGTCGAGCAGATGCACGGCAAAGCCCTGCTGCCGCGTTTCTATCTCGCCGAGCACTCCTTCCTGCTCAGCGCTCAAATCGGGAAGGACGGCATCCTGAGGCGGACTGTCGCGGCGCTCCATCCACTCCCAGCGCACAATCTGCTTCTGTTCCAGTGCCTTGACCACGGGGTGCCAGTTGGGATTGATCTGCCTGAGATCGAGCGCGCTCAGGCCGGCAGGACAGGCCAGCAGGGCCTGGCAGATTTCGAACTGCCGCGGTGAACGTTTGCGCAGGTTCTCGATCGACTCGGCATCGGGCGATGCCAGCCGCCAGCACTTCACCCGTGTCGAAACCGGTTCGCGGGCGCCGCGCAGATATCCCGGCAGACACTGGAAAACCACCTCGCCCATTGGCTGCAGGTAGTAGTCTGACATCCAGCGCGCCAGCGCCAGCATGTGCGCATCGAGCACTGGTTGCTGATCGATGCGCTCCTTTACCGGCTTGATTTTTGCGGGATCGAAGTCGCTGGTTTGACTGCTCTCGAGCAAAATTCCGGTGCGTGTACCGTTGGTAAATGGCAAGCGGTAGCGCGTGCCCGGGACCACGGGCTGTTTGTCCGGCAACGCGTATTCGAACACTCGATACAGCGGCAGTGCGATGGCGAATCGGGCAAAACGGGGTGGTGGCACGCGGATAACTCGAACTGAAAGTTGAATCATACTCGAATTACCGTTCGCGCTCAGCCGCATAAATGGGCAAAAACCGCTTTTCACTTATCGAACTTTGTTAATGTAGTTTCGAGTATTTAATTGCTAAATTATTAAGAAATGGAAACAAATAGATTTATCCACATTTTCTGTGGATAAGTCTGTGTATGAAATGCAGACAAAGCGCTGCGAGCCGCATTTTTACTGACAATTTATTAAATTGTTCATTTTTTCATCGAATTTTTTTCTTTATATAATTCAATCACTTACAAGGGTTGATCAAAATATGATCGCAATTCCGGAACAAAATGAGGGTCAGACTGTAGATGGCTTTCTGTCATGTGAATATCTTTATCCTGTCAAGGGCTCTCGATTAAATTTTTGAATAATTTTATTTATCGAAATATATTTTTATATAAATAAAAGCAATTATTACTGTGAGTAAAAAAATTTCACCACGGCTTATCCAGTGACAACAGCTGACGCGGCGATTAAACTGGCCGCGTTTTTCTCCCGAGCCAAGCCCATGTCCGCCAGAACCGCGGTACTGCTGTCCAACCTGGGTACGCCCGACACCCTCGCGCGTGCCTCGGTGAAACGTTTTCTGCGCGAGTTCCTTTCCGACCCGCTGGTAGTCCGACTACCGCCCGCCTTCTGGCTGCCGCTACTGCACGGCGTTATCCTGCCGTTTCGCAGCGGCAAGACCCTGCAGGCCTATAGCCGCATCTGGGGCGAAGATGGCTCACCCCTGCTGGCCTATTCCAAACGCCAGCGCGCCGCGCTGCAGCAAAGGCTGCTGCAGCATGCCCACGTCGAGCTGGCGATGCGCTACGGTAATCCTTCCTACCCGTCGGTATTGCGCCTGCTGCGCGACGCGGGAATCGAAAAACTGGTGGTACTGCCGCTGTATCCGCAGTACTCGGTGACCACCACCGCCACCAGTTACAAACACCTGGTTACCACGCTCGGCCAGCTGGACTGGAAGCCTGTGATCGAATTCATCGGCTACTACCCCGACTACCCCGCTTATATCGACGCCCTCGCCGAATCGGTGCGCGAGCACTGGCAGCGACAGGGGCAGCGGCACTTGCTGATGTCGTTTCACGGCCTGCCGCAGGCCAACGTCGACCGCGGCGACCCCTACCAGTCGCAATGTGAAACCACGGCAAATCTGCTGGCGGTTAAACTCGAGCTGGCGGAATCCGACTGGTCGATTGGTTACCAGTCACGTTTCGGCAAACAGACCTGGATCCAGCCCTACACCTCGGATGTTCTGCACAAGCTGGTCGATCGCGGCATCAAGTCGGTCGACGTGATCTGCCCCGGGTTTTCTGCCGACTGTCTCGAAACCCTGGACGAAATCGAGGTCGAGTACCGAAACGAGTTCCTCGCCCTCGGCGGTAAGGAATTCAGTTATATCCACGCACTCAACGAGCGCGAGGCCCACATCGAAATGATGCGCCAACTGGTGGCGCCTTACCTGAACGGTGAAGATACATCGGCAGCGGATTGAATTATTATCGATCAGCGGGATCTATAACCTCTTTGGGCGCATCTGCGGCCGACAACAAAACAGAGCCTTGAATCATGTTTGAATCGTTTTTTCCCAGACCCAGGTTGTTCTTTCTTTCAGTCGTCATCTATGCCGGCCTATGCAGCTTCGTCTGGTATGGCTATAACGAGCAGATTGGCGCGTTCCTCGGCTTCGACCTTTCCCCGGAAAAACCCGTTATCGGGCTCGGCCATTTCGCAACCGATTCCTTTCAGCTGTTTTATCTTTATTACCTGGCCTGCTGCGCGCTATTCGCAACCTTCTGGTTTAGACTGGCGCGCCACCCATGGCAATGGTGGTCCATCGTCGGTTCTATGCTGATCCTGTTTTCCACCTATTTTTCGGTGCAGGTATCGGTCGCCATCAACAACTGGCGCCGCCCCTTCTTTGACCTGGTGCAAAACGCGCTCGGTGGCTCGGCGTCACAGCAGGGCGACAATATCGAGATCGTCAAGTCACAGGAGGCCATTCAGGCGGATGCTGCCGGAATGTTTGACCTCATACTGATTTTCGCGCAGATCGCTTTCCTCGCCATTTTCGTTTACGTGATTACGAAGTTTTTCGTCAGCCACTTCATATTTCGCTGGCGAACGGCGATGAACGACTATTACACCGCGCAATGGGAAAGGGTTCGCAATATCGAGGGCGCTTCACAGCGTATACAGGAAGACACCATGCGCTTTGCCAGCATCATGGAAGACCTCGGCGTCTCGATTGTCGACTCGGTGATGACGCTGTTTGCATTCCTGCCCGTCCTGTGGTCGTTGTCGGTATATGTAACCGAGCTGCCGATTGTCGGCGTTATTCCACACCCGCTTTTCATCGCGGCCCTGTTATGGGCTATTTTCGGCACCGGGCTGTTAGCTATCGTCGGCATCAAATTACCCGGGCTGTATTTCAAGAATCAGCGCGTCGAGGCCGCATTCCGTAAGGAGCTGGTCTATGGCGAAGATGACGACACTCGCGCGCAACCGCCGACGATCAAGCAATTGTTTGCCAACGTTCGCCGGAATTATTTCAGGATTTACTTCCACTACATGTATTTCAACGTCGCGCGCATGCTTTACATCCAGGCGGACAATATATTCGTCTACATCCTGCTGGTGCCGACGATTGCCGCGGGCGCGATCACCTTTGGAATCCTGCAGCAAATTTTGACCGCATTCAGCCAGGTCAGTAATTCGTTTCAGTACCTGGTGAACTCATGGACTACGATTATCGAGCTGCTGTCGATTCACAAACGCCTGGCCTCCTTCGAAGCCGCTATTCACAACGAGCCGCTGCCGCTGATCGACCAGGTTTCGACATGAGTCTCGATGGCGCGAGATTAAGGCTGCGCTGACACGCCATGTGCCTGATCCTGTTCGCCTACCGCCAGCACGCGGAGTACCCGCTGCTGCTGATCGCCAATCGTGACGAATTTTACGCGCGCCCGACGCGTGACGCGCACTGGTGGGACGAAATGCCGGTGTTCGCCGGACGCGATCTCGAGGCCGGCGGCACCTGGCTGGGCATCAACCGCCAGGGCCGCTTTGCGGCGGTCACTAACGTGCGCGAAGCCGGCGGCATGAGCCCGGGCAAAAAATCGCGCGGCGCGCTGACCAGCGATTTCCTCTCGGGCAACGCTTCGGCGCCGGAATACCTGCAGGCGCTGGCGCCTCGAGACCGGGACTACGCCGGCTTCAACCTGCTGCTCGGCGATCAGCAGGGCTTCTGGTTTTACTCCAACCGCGACCACGGAATCCGCCGCATCGAACCTGGTGTCTACGGCATCAGCAACGGCAGCTTCGACGAACCCTGGCCCAAGCTCAGCTCCGGCAAGCAAGAACTCTGCGCCATGCTGAACGGCGAGATCGACGCCGCCGAACTGATGGAGATTCTGACCGATCACCGCATCGCCGACGATCATGAGCTGCCGCAAACCGGGGTATCGCTCGACATCGAACGCATGCTGTCGAGCCGCTTTATCCGTTCGCCCGAGTACGGCACCCGCGCCTGCACCGTGTTGACCATAGATCGCCATCAGCGCGTCGACTTCAGCGAGCAAAACTTCCGCGACGCCGAACACCCGGGCGATCTGCAACACGAATCCTTCACCATCGAAGCCGACACTAACTCCAGGGCAGCGCAAATTCTTTGACCTGTCATCGCCGCGCAAGCGGGGATCCTGCAATCATTGCAAGCTTGCGGCCGCAGGATTCCGATGGCTGATGGTTTTTATCGATTGATGCGCGCGGAAGAATTTTCTTTTCATAAAGAACCAATCCTCTAAACTCGTATCTCGCAGCGATTCAGGGTTTTACGACAGGCATGAACAGCGAACAACCAGGACTGAGTTCCGCCAGCTTCGAAAACGGAATACTCGAGGTATGCTGGTCCGATCGCCGGCGCAGCGAGTTCCATCCGATCTGGTTGCGCGACAATTGCCGCTGCCAGCAATGCGGCGATCCGTCTATCGGGTATCGCAAACTGCGACTGACCGAACTCGAACTCGACTGCTTGCCAGAGTCCGTCGAAACCTCCGATAGCGAACTGCGGCTGCACTGGAACGACGGTCATCACTCGACTTACCCGGCCGCCTGGCTGCGCGCGCATGCCTACGATGACGAACTTCGGGCCTCGAGGGTATTTAAACCGGTGCTGTGGGAGCAGGCGTTTCGCGACAATCCGCCGCTGTTCGACTATGCCGCAATCGACGGCAACGATGCCGGCCTGCTGCAGGCCCTGCAACAGGTGCGTGATTACGGCCTGTGCCTGATTTGCAACGCACCCGCCGCTGCCGGCATCGCCGAGGCGCTGGCGCGGCGCTTCGGCTACCCGCAGGAATCCAACTTCGGCCGCGTGCAGGATCTGCTGTTCGATCCCGGCAAGCGCAGCATCGCCAACGACGTCAAGGCGCTCAAGCCGCATACCGACGAGCCCTACCGCGCTTCGCCGCCCGGCCTGCTGCTGTTCCACTGCATCACCAACGATCAGAGCGGCGCCGGTTCGTCGCTGTTCATGGACGGATTCGAAATTGCCGAATCACTGCGTCGTCACGACCCTGACGGCTTTTCCGCGCTGTGTGACTTTTCGCAGCCTTATCGACGCCACGTCTTAGACGATGTCGACCTGATCGCCGAATTTCCAATTCTAAATGTCGATGAATTCGGTAACCTGCGCGGCATTCGACTGAATGACCGGGTAGCCGCGCCGCTGTCAATTCCATCGAATCGGGTCGAGACTTACTACCGCGGCCTGCGTTACCTGTTACAGCTGGCTGAAAACGACAGCCTGATGCTGAAGAAAACCCTGCAGCCGGGCGATATCGCGATCTTCGACAATCACCGCATCCTGCACGGGCGCAGCGACTTGACGATAAACGGACAACGCTGGTTACAATGGGTGCAGATCGAACGCGGCGACTTCCACTCCAGCCTGCGCATTCTCGCCGACCGGCTGGGTGTGGCGCGCGACGCCAATCCATTGCTAAGGGGCGCTTACGGCTGATTCAACCCGGGAGAATCGAAATCAATGGCGTTGACCTGATCGCCGGTATTGTGAAACAAGAAGGCATCGAGTACATGCCGGCGTTTCCCCATTCCGATATTATCGATGCCGACGCGTGCCTGGCTTTACGCGCCAGCCAGGGATAGACGGGCTGCGCCGATATTTCGCGCCTGCCCGAGTTTTTAATCAAACCCGATTGAGGTCGTTATGAAGGTATTGCTAGTCACCGGAAGCAGCCGCGGAATCGGCGCCGAAATCTGTCGTCAGGCCGCGGCCGACGGCTGGAAGGTCTGCATCAATTACGCCAGCTCTGAGGACGAGGCCGACCGGGTCGTCGCCGAAATACGCCAGCAGGGCGGCATCGCCATCGCGCTGCAGGCAAACGTCGTCGACGAGGACGAAGTCGTCGCCATGTTCGAACGCATCGATCTCGAGCTCGGCCCACTGACCGGGCTGGTCAACAATGCCGGCGCCAACGGCGGCGGCACTCGCGTCGATGAAATGGATATCGCGCTGGCGCGAAACGTCTTCGACGTCAACGTGCTCGGCGCCTTCATCTGCGCCAAGCATGCGATCAAACGCATGGCCAAACGTCACGGCGGCAGCGGCGGCGCCATCGTCAACGTTTCCTCGGCGGCCTCGAAGCACGGCGGGCCCTTTAGCTACGTAGAGTACGCCGCTTCGAAAGCCGCGCTGGATACCTTCACCATCGGACTGGCGAAGGAACAGGCCGACCAGGGTATACGCGTGAATTGCCTGCGCCCCGGCATCACCATGACCGAGATCAGCGTCGACTATGCGAAACAACATCCCGAATGGCTCGACTGGGTATTGCCGCAGGTGCCGTTGGGGCGTGCGGCCGAGGTCGGCGAAATCGCTAACGGCGCAATGTTCCTGCTGTCCGATAAATCGTCTTACGCCACCGGCGCCATCCTCGACGTTTGCGGCGGCTGGGTCAGTCCCTGATCCAAACGAGGCTTGATAGCAGAAGGTTTGCAAAAAAATCCCTATCGGCAACTGCATTGGGCGGTCTTGAAGTCGGGACTAAATTCCGAACAGGGATTCGGCGTTGCGGTTTAGGATTGTGGCGAGAGCTTCGACCCCGCACTGACGCAGCTCGGCCATGGTTTGCAGGTGCTCGACGATGTATGCAGGCTCGTTGTCTTCACCGCGGTGCGCGGCGCCGGGCTGGTCGGGCGCGTCCGATTCCAGCAACAGGGCGTCATCGGGCATGGCGGCGACCACGGCGCGCAATTTTCTGGCGCGCTCGAAACTCAGGCTGGCGGCGATACCGAGCTTGAATCCGAGGTCGTACAATTGCCTGGCCTGCTGCAGACTGCCGGCAAAACTGTGCACAACCCCGCCGATGGTCGCGTGCTTGCGTAACAGGCTGATGACATCGTCGTTGGATTTGCGCGAATGCACGATAACCGGCAAACGATGATTGACCGCCAGCTGCAGCTGCTCGGTAAACAGTTGTTTCTGCCATTTTTCGTCGCGCCGCGATTGATAAAAATCGAGCCCGCATTCGCCCAGCGCAACCGGCTTTTCGCGCTCGAGCCATTCGTCGAGCTCGCGCAGATGAATCAATTGATGCTGTTCGACGAACCACGGATGCAGGCCATAGGCCGCGTGAATGTCTCCACTGGCGCTGCAAACCTGTTTCACTTTTTGCCAACGATTGGCCGTCGTCGCCGGAACGATCATGGCGGTGACGCCGGCAGCGGCGGCGCGCGCAATCACCTGCTCGCGACCTTCATCGAAACGATCGTCGTCCAGGTGGCAATGACTGTCGATTAACTTCATCGCGGCGCGCGTTTCATTGCTGGTTACGGCGTCGCAGCAAATCGCCGATGATCGGCGTGAAGATAATTTCCATCGCCATGCCCATCTTGCCGCCGGGGACGACTATGGTGTTGCGCCGTGACATGAAAGATCCGCTGATCATCGACAGCAGGTTAGTGAAATCGGTATTGCGGATGTCCGGCTTGCGAAAACGGATGACGACGAAACTCTCGTCCAGGGTCGGAATGTCGCGCGCAATGAACGGATTGGAGGTATCGACCGTGGCCACGCGCTGGAAATTGATATCGGTTTCGGAAAACTGCGGAGTAATGTACTTAACATAGTCGGGCATGCGTCGCAGAATACTGTCGACGACCTCGTCCTGGCTGTAACCGCGTTCGGCGCTGTCGCGGTGAATTTTCTGAATCCACTCGAGGTTGACCACCGGCACCACGCCGACCTTGAGATCGACATAGCGCGTCATGTCGACACTACCAGTTTTCACCAATCCGTGCAGGCCCTCGTAAAACAGCAGGTCGGTACCGGGATCGATGGCTTCCCATGGGGTGAAACCACCGGCATTGAAGTCGATACCGAGACGCTTGCCATGCTCGCGCGCCTCTTCGTCGTCGTGCAGGTAATAGCGTTTTTGCCCACCGCCTGTTTCACCGTAGGTGCGAAACAGTTGTTCGAGCTTTTCAAACTGGTTGGCCTGCGCGCCAAAATGGCTAAGGCGGACGCCGTCGCGGTTCGCCTGCTCCATTTTAAGCTGCATCTGCGCACGATCGTATCGATGAAAGCTATCGCCCTCGATCACCACCGAGTTGATTTTCTGCCGATGAAAGATTGATTCCAGCGCCTTTTTAACGGTCGAGGTGCCGGCGCCGGAGGAACCCGTGACTACGACAACCGGATGCTTTCTCGACATATTGCGAACTCCCCCTGACCGAAGTTTCGATTCTAGCCTTTTTTAGAAGCGCCGGCGACGCCTCGGGCAGCCTTCAGCTTTGTAGCTCCAGGTAATATTGTGTACACTCTTTTGGATATTCCTGTCTCGTCTTGTCAGCGCTAAAATTCTTTGGCACTACTTGATTCAAACAGAACTACAGCACAGATTCGGGAACCAGCAGGAGGGATAATGCCTGGCTGGGATAGAGTTATTGAGGATTCGACCAACAGTTGAGCAGATTATCGAGAATACTCAGGGCCAGGCTTAAAAGAGTCAGGCTCAAAAAACTGCGCAGCACGAAATGGTTGGCCGGAATAATTTTTGTTGTGCTCGGCTGGTATGTTACCGGCCTTGCCCCCAGCACCGATATTGCCTGGATCACCGGCCTGCTGTTCTTCACGATTTATCTTTTCGTTTTCGAGATCGTCAAGGTAGACGAGGCCGCGATCACAATCATGGTGCTGCTTGGCGTGTCTTCGCTGCTGGCGCCGATGATGGGGCTGGAAAAGGGCCTGGTCGACACCCACCATCTGTTTGACGGCTTCGCCAGTAACGCGGTGATGTCGATCATCGCGGTGATGATCATCGGCGCCGGTCTCGACAAAACCGGGCTGATGAGCAAGGTCGCCGCCCACATTCTAAAAATCGGCGGCAGTTCGGAAGGCCGAATCATTCCGATCGTATCGGGCACCGTCGGCATCATTTCCTCTTTCATGCAAAACGTCGGCGCCGCGGCGCTGTTCCTGCCGGTGGTGAGCCGCATTTCGGCCCGTTCGGGACTGCCGATGTCGCGCCTGCTGATGCCGATGGGTTTTACCGCGATTCTCGGCGGCACCGTCACCATGGTCGGTTCTTCGCCGCTGATCCTGCTCAACGACCTGATCCTGACCTCGAACCGGGCGCTGCCTATTTTCCAGCAAATGAAAACCTACGACCTGTTCGCGGTGACGCCGGTGGGCCTGGCGCTGGTGGCGACCGGTATTATCTACTTCGTGATCGCCGGACGATTCGTGCTGCCCAAGGCGGCCACCGAAGCGTCTACCGCCGTTGCCGGCAGCGCCAAGTACCTGGAAGAAGTCTACGGCGTCGACTACATGATGTTCGAGGTCAACGTGCCCGAGGATAGCTCGCTGGTCGGGCTGGTGCTGCACGATATCGAATCGGTGAACAAGATCAGGGTGATCGCGGTCAAGGCCGCCGGCGCCGGCATGCGCGCTAGCCGCGGCGACATATCGCGCGATGTCGATATCGGCCCGAACTCGGCGCTTGGCGTTTTGTGCTCACCCGAACACCTCAAGGATTTCGTCGACAAGTACGGCCTGACGATTCAAAAGGGTTTGCGCGTGTTTTCCGAAGTGCTGTCCTCGGCGCAGGCAGGCATCGCTGAAATCGTTATTCCGCCCGGCTCGGCGCTGATCGGCAAATCGGCGCTCGACGTCTGGATGCGCAAGACCTACGGCATCGCCATGGTAGCGCTGCACCGCGACGGCGAAACCATGATGGAAGGCGAACATATTCGTGAAATACCGCTCGAAGCCGGCGACACCATCCTCGCGCACACCACCTGGCGCGCGCTGGCGCACCTCGAGCGCGACCGTAACTTCGTCATCGTGACCTCGGAATACCCGCGCGAAGAAACCCGCCCCAACAAGGTCGGCTGGGCGACTTTCTTTTTCTCGCTGGCGCTGTTCATGGTGCTGTTCACCGATCTGCGCCTGTCGGTGGCGCTGATGACCGGCGCTGTCGGCATGATCATATCCGGGGTGCTCAAGATCGAGGAAGCTTACGAGTCGGTCTCGTGGAGCACCGTGTTTCTGCTGGCGAGCCTGATTCCGCTCGGCCTCGCGGTCGAAACCAGCGGCACCGCAAAATGGATCGCCGAACAAACTCTGCTGGTGGTCGGCGACATGCCGATCTGGGTGATCCAGGCAGCGGTTGCGCTGCTGGCGACTTTTTTCACGCTGGTGATGTCGAACGTCGGCGCCACCGTGTTGCTGGTGCCGCTGGCGGTTAATATCGCGATCGGCGCCGGTGCGAGCCCGGCGGTGTTCGCGTTAACAGTGGCGCTGGCGACGTCGAACTCGTTCCTGATTCCAACCCACCAGGTGAACGCGCTGATCCAGGGCCCGGGCGGTTACCGCGTGCCCGACTTCATGCGCGCCGGCGGCATCATGAGCATCCTGTTCATCATCGTCATGCTGGTGATGATGAACCTGGTGTTTTAGCATTCTTTAAATGTGATAGTTATGGATTCAGCGCCCGTAGAAGCCAGGATGGACTATCGTTTGGCAAACAGCAAATCCCAGACGCCGTGCCCGAGCCGGCGCCCGCGCTGTTCAAAACGGGTTATCGGGCGGTATCCCGGACACTCGGCGCAGCCATCCTCGTTGCCCTGGTTGACAAAGCGTTGGTCCACCAGAAACTGTTCAGAAATCCATTCCGCATAGTCCTGCCAGTCGGTTGCGATATGGATGACCGCGCCCGGTTTTAGCACCTTATATACAAGGTCACGAAAGTGCTGGTTGACGATGCGTCGCTTGTGATGACGTTTTTTATGCCACGGATCCGGAAAGAACAACAATACCCGGTCGAGCGACTCGACCGAAATCATTTGCTGCAATACTTCGATGGCATCATGGCTGATCAGCCTCACATTCTGCAGCTCCAACTGACGAATATTGTTCAGACAGCGCCCTATCCCGGGTTCGTGCACTTCGATGCCGATATACAGACTGCCCGGGTCGGCCGCCGCCATACTGATCAGCGCATCACCGTTGCCGATGCCGATTTCGAGCTTCACCGCATCGAAACCTCCAGGTAGCTCGAGAACCGAATCAGTGAAATCGATACCGTAGACAGGCCAGTGGTTTGCGAGCGCAGTTTTTTGTGACGGAGTGATTCGGCCACTACGGCGTACAAAACTCCTGATCGATCGTGTTCCAGGTTTGTTAACGGGCATTTTGTGACGGGTTTGGCAACTCGGGGATTGTTGATTTAAGCCGATTTTTTCCTTCAGTACCGTTTATCGGTGCTTTTTTATATTCTATCTTCTTTCGGCGGACTTTTTTCACGGTTGGTTTAGGATACAGACATGAAAAAGAATTCAGGTTTTACCTTATTAGAGTTACTGATCACGCTGGTACTGGTCTCCATCGTCATGGCAATTGGCCTTCCATCAATGAGAGACTTTATCAAAAACGATCGCCTCAGCACGCAGATTAACACACTGGTGGGCCATCTGGCTTACGCGCGCAGCGAAGCGGTGACAAGACACCTGCCCGTTGTCGTATGCGCCAGTAATAACCAGTCGTCCTGCTCTTCCAATAACTGGGCCGATGGCTGGATCATTTTCACCGACGTCGACAACAGCGGCGATGTCTCCGCGGGCGAAGAGGTGCTTCGGGCTCAGCAGTTGCTATCCGGCAATAATACCCTGGTCAGCACTACCGGAAGCAGCGTGGTTTACGACAACCGTGGGTTCGCGCCTACCTCGACCGGCAGCTTTTCGCTTTGCGACGACCGAGGCGCGGTCCATATCAAATCGATTACGATCTCGAATACCGGGCGTGTCAGGAAAGGAGGAAGCGCATCATGCATCTAAATCAACGCAAACAGCGTGGTTTGACGCTGGTGGAATCCATGGTCGCGCTGCTGGTGATTTCGATCGGCCTGCTGGGCATCGCCGCATTGCAAATTACCGCGATGAAACAGAACTCGAGCGCGCTGCACCACAGCCAGGCGGTCTGGATAGGCTACAACATGGCCGACCGCATTCGCGCCAATATCAGCCAGTTCGCGGGTTATGCAGGTATCGATACCAACAATGGATACTCGCAGGATTGCATGAGCGGTCCCTGCAATACGGTTGAATTGATCACCGCGGACGCAGCGGACTGGGCCACCGAAATCCGCAACCTGCCCGGCGGCCGCGGCATCATCAGCGGAAACGCAACTCAACTGGTAATTGCGGTAATGTGGGACGACGAGGGCACGGGCACCGCCACCGGCACCGGTTGCGATCCGACCAATGCGGCCGATTTAACCTGCTACACGGTAACCATGGTCCAATGAAACAAATTAACAAGCAAGTCGGCATCTCGATGGTGGAAGTACTGGTGGCGCTGGTCATCAGCCTGTTTTTACTGGGCGGCATCGTACAGGTCTACCTGGCCAACAAGTCTTCTTATGCCTTTACCGACGCAATCTCCCGCATCCAGGAAAACGGCCGCTTCTCGATGGATACCATGACGCAGGATTTGCGCATGGCCGGATTTTTCGGTTGCGCCATTTTCGATCCCGACGATACCGAGAATATTGTCAACAACCTCGATAAGGACGACCCTGCATACGATCCCGCGCTGCATGATTTTATTTTGCGCGGGGTCATCGAAGGCACCGAGGGCGACGGCCTGAACGGTTCCGACAGCGTTACCCTGCGCGGCTCGAAGCCCGGCCAGGTAAACGTGCACCCACCCTACAACGTTACCACGTCGGCGAATATATTCGTCACCATGAATGAGAGCGTCCAGCCCGAGGATATCGTCATGATCAGCAATTGCCGCGGCGCGGACATCTTCCAGGTGACCAATGCCACGGCAGGCGCCAATGCGAACCAGATGGCGGTCGTGCACAACACCGGCACCGGCGCGCCCGGCAACTACAATCCCGACAATTGCAAGGGCGCTAACGCGCACTGCCTGTCGCAAACTTACGGCGCCGACGCCGCCCTGTTCGAGCTGCAGACGGTGACCTATTCGATCCAGGCCGGCGCGAGCGGTGAGCCGGCGCTGTGGCGCTCGGAAAACGGGACCGATCTCGAACTGGTCGACGGCGTCGAGCAGATGCAGGTTCTCTACGGCCTCGATACCGACGACGACGACTTTCCCAATCGCTACGTCACCATCGACAACGTCCCCAACACCTTTGACGTGATGGCGGTGCGATTGATGTTACTGGTGCGATCCGATACCGATTTTATCGCCGAGGACAACCAGGCCTATAGCTACAACGGCAACAACGTCACCGCCGCCGATCGCCGGCTGCGGCAGGTTTTCACCACAACGATCGCATTACGCAACCGGGTAGGCCCATGAAAAAATCACTTTACGGAAACCAGTCCGGCATGACCCTGGTGATCAGCCTGATCATTCTGGTCTCGCTGACGATACTCGGTGTCACCTCGATGCAGGCCACGCGCACCGAAATCAGCATGGCCGGTAACCAACGCGAGTCGGGGCTTACCTTCAATGCTGCCGAGGCGGGGCTGCGTGAAGCGGAATCCTTCGTCGAAGTTTCCGTTTCCAAAAACGTCTATACCGACCCCGGCATCGGCCTGTATGACAAAATCGACGAAGATCCCGATTACGGCGACAGCCTGGCATGGGTCGCCTCCCAGGATGCGCCGACCTCATTACCTTACGTTGTCGAACAACCCAAATTCATTGTCAAGTACCTCGGTGACCGCTCGCAAAACGAAGTCGCTGCGGTCAACATCGGCGGCTACGGAAGCAGCCAGCCGGGCATGACGGTATCCAATTTCAGGATTACCGCGAGGGGGGCCGGCCAGACGGCCAATTCATTCCGATACGTCCAATCCTACTTTGGAAAAGAGTTCTAGGAGATTACTCATGTTTAAATTTTCAAGCCCCTCTGTCGCTTATGCATTGCTAACCGCCGCGATAACGATATTGCCGGTCAGCAACTCGGTGGCCGCTCCCGGAACGCTGCCCCAGGCGCCGCTATTCCTGTCGACCATTGTCGAGCCCAACATTTTCCTCACGCTCGACGACTCGGGCAGCATGGAGTGGGTCACCATGGTCGAAGAAGGGACCGCCGGATATACCACTACGTCGGGCATGCCGATTTTACCGAGCAGCGGCGATCGTCTGGCTTACTGGCATCCCGACTGGCCTGAAGACCTGAAGCCTTTCGGGAAGGTGATTCCACCGTCTACGCTGGGTGTCAGCGACTGGGACGACACCTGGGTTTTGCGCACGCACCACGGAAATTCGCTTTATTACAACCCGGCGGTCAAGTACGAGCCCTGGCCCGGAACCAAGGCGGACGGCATTACGCCCATGTTTGAAAACGCCAATATTAACAAAGTCCTGCAGAATCCCAACAACCCGACCGGCAACTGGGTCGACCTGACCCTGCCACTTGATTACAAGAGCGGGGGCACAACCTATGTCGGCGCGATTTACCTGCCCTCTTATTACATCTGGGACCCCGATTCCGATGCTAACGGCATACTCGAAACCACCGACGCAAAGACCCTGGTTAAAATCCCGGCTGCCGATCCCGAAATGCAGAATTTCGCCAACTGGTTCCAGTATTACCGTTCACGCATGAACGCCGTCAAGTCGGCTATCGGGCCGATCATCAATAACACCGACACCGCGCGCATGGGGCTGGATGTGTTCAACAACGGGCCGCGTCAGTTTTCGAAGACAATGACCGATGCCACCAACAAACTAACATTGTTGACGGATTTCTATAATACGACAGATAATAGCACGACCCCGGCCCGGGCGGCTTTAAATCGAGTTGGCACTCATTTTACGGACACCGGCGCAAACGCGCCTATCCTGCCGGCCGCTGACGGTGGCGAATGCCAGCAGAATTTCAACCTGCTGGTAACCGACGGGTTCTGGAACAGGACTTCGCCCGGCGTCGGTAATACCGATATAGACGGCCCCGGTGAATTCGACGGCGGCAGTTATGCCGACAGCTACAGCAATACCCTCGCCGACGTTGCGATGAAATACTACGAGGAAGATTTACGCCCCTCGCTGGATGATAAGGTTCCGACCCAGGCCAACGTCGATGAGGCCGAGCATCAGCACCTGGTCAATTTCGCCGTCGGCTTTGGCGTAAAAGGCAAACTCGATCCGGCTAAAGACATACCGGGATCGGCAGGCTTCGAATGGCCGGAAGTGGTTAGCGATACCCTCACCACGGTGGACGATCTCTGGCATGCCGCCTACAACAGCCGCGGTAGCTACTTAAGTGCCAGAGACTCGCAAGAACTCGAATCCTCGCTCGATTCAGCGCTTTCCAGCATTGCCCAGCGCACCGGAACAGCAGCGGCGGTGGCCGTCAACTCGGCCAGGCTCAGCACCGAGTCGGTGGTCTACCTGGCGCAATTCAATTCCAACCGCTGGCAGGGCAATCTGCTGGCCTTCCCGATCATCGATACCGACACCGGCGAACTCGCGGCCACGCCGAAATGGGACGCGGCGTCGATCCTGAATGCCCGCGATTTCGCTTCCAATCCGAGAGTTACAATCACCTATGACAATTCGCCCTCGGTGTCCGACGGCGTCCCGTTCCAGTGGGCGAACATTTCGACCGCGATGAAGAACGACCTGAAAACCAACGCGCTCGGCGGCGTCGATAGCGATGCCGTCGGTCGGGCGCGGCTCGATTACCTGCGCGGTGACCGCTCGAACGAAGACAGTGGCCTGTTTTTTCGCACGCGGGTTTCGATGCTGGGGGATATCGTCAATTCCGGGCCGGTGTTCGTCGGTTCACCGACCTTGAGCTGGCCCGACTTCGCGCCCTTTCCCGACGGTCCAGCGGCCTACTCCGAATTCAAGAACGGTCCGGCCGCCAATCGCAAGAAAATGGTCTACGTCGGCGCCAACGACGGCATGCTGCATGCGTTCGACGACGATACCGGCGAGGAAATCATGACTTATATTCCCGGCCTGGTGAGCTCCACCGGCATTGGCGACGGGCTGCACTACCTGACCGAACCCAACTACGTGCACAGGTTTTACGTCGACCAGACGCCCACCCTGTCCGATATTTACCTGACTTCCGGCAGCAACCCCGGGTGGAACACGGTTCTGGTCGGCGCGCTTCGCGGCGGCGGCCGCGGGCTGTTCGCACTCAACGTCACCGATCCCGTCCAGTTCAGTGAGACCAGCGCCGACCAACTGGTGCTGTGGGAATTCTCCAGTGCGGACGACATCGATCTCGGCTATACCTTCAGTCGTCCGGCTATCGCCTTGGCCAACAATGGGCGTTGGGTTGCAATTTTCGGCAACGGTTATAACGATCTCGGCAGCGGCGAAGCCAGCCTGTTCGTCGTCGATATCGAAAAAGGCGCCGATGGCAACTGGCAGACGGGCGATTACGAAAAAATCACTACCACTGTGGGCGACCCCGCCAACCGTAACGGCCTGGCGACGCCCGCGCTGGCTGACGTCGATGGTGACGGCACTGTCGATCGCGTCTACGCCGGCGATCTGCGGGGCAATATGTGGGCGTTCGATTTGTCGAGCTCTTCCAGCAATTCATGGCAGGTTGCCCACAAAAGTGGATCGACCCCGATTCCGCTTTTTACGACGCCGCCCAATAAACCGATTACGGCAAAACCGGTACTGGCGAAACACCCGACCCAGCCCGATTCGACCTCGCCGAGCAATGCGCCCAATATCATGGTTTTTTTCGGCACCGGCCAGTACCTGGTCGATGCCGACAAGAAAAACATAGATGAGCAGACGTTTTACGGCGTCTGGGACAAGGGCGACGCCGGGCTGGACGACACCAAGTTGATCAAACAAGACTTCGATACCAGTTTTTCGGTCAAGGTTTTGACGCGTAATCCGATAGATTACGCAACCGATTACGGCTGGTACTTCCACCTGCCGGAAACCGGTGAGCGTTCCGTAACGGCTCCGATCGCGCGTGCGGATACGGTTTTCTTCAACTCTTTCGTACCGGTGGACGAACCCTGCTCGGTCGGTGGATTCGGTTTCAAGTTCGCGGTCGACATGGCAACCGGCGGGTCTCCGTTGGAGCCCACCTTCGATGCAAACAACGACGGCGTCATCGACGAATATGACCAGGTTAGTAACGGCGTCGATACAAGCACCATGGTGGCGGTGCGGCAGGAAGGTTTTCTGCCCGAACCGGTATTTATCGAGGATCTCGCGTTCACCGCCGAAGAAGCAACCAAAGTAAAAGCCCTGAAAAATATACCCGTGGGCCGTTTTTCCTGGCAGGAGCTAATACAATGAAAAAGATCAAGATTCAACTTTCACGTATGCTGATAGTGTTGGCCGCGGTGTTTTCGTGGGTCAACGCCGAAGCGCTGGAGAGTTTTCAGCAAGCAGGCGTGATTTCCAACGTCAATTCAGCCACGGTAAATATTTACCATCAAGGCACCAACTATAGAATCAGGCCGGATACCGAAATTCGGGTCCCGAACGTTGCCAAGCCGCGAATGAGCGATTTTAAGAAAGGCCATCAGGTCTATTTAAGAGGCAAGATACTGAATGGTGTATATTACGTGGATCTAATCGTTTACCTTCCGGAGATTCCAAGTTGAGCCTGACAGAGATGAGAACAACCGTGCGTTACAGACGGACAATGGGTTTTTCCCTGATCGAATTGATGATCGTTGTCGCAATCATCGGCATCCTGGGGTCAATTGCGTTTGGCTATTATGGCGATCAAGTGATTGCCGCCAATCGCACCGAGGGGCGTGCCGCCCTGGCCCAGGCCGCCGGTTCACTGGAGAAGTGCCGTAGCCTCCACGGCTCCTACAATCATGCAAACTGTACTTTTGCGGGCACCCTCCCCTTCAATACCGAAACCAATTACTACGCGATCAGCGCGGTGCTTGCGTCGGCGACTTTTACGCTTACCGCAACACCGGTGGCGGGCGAACCGCAGGCGAACGACACCGACTGCACCACGTTCACGCTGACCAATTCCGGCATCAAGGGCGCTACCGGCGCCGATACGACCGTTTGCTGGTAAACAGGCAGCCCTGGCATCGTGGCGGGCGAAGTCGATTTATCGACTTCGTCCGTTATTGATATACTACGCGTTTTTTATCGATAACAGTCGCATGACCAGAAAAGCAGTGGCGCTGATTTCCGGCGGCCTCGATTCGTTGCTGGCGACAAAGCTTATCCAGCAGCAGGGCATCCAGGTAGAGGGCATTAATTTTTTCACCGGTTTTTGCGTGGAAGGGCATACGCATGCCATTCGCAACCGCGATCGCAACCGGGTTAAACGCAATAACGCCCTGTGGGTCGCCGAGCAGCTCGGTATCAAGCTGCACATCATCGATATCGTCGAAGAGTACAAGGACGTCGTCATCAATCCCAAACACGGTTACGGCGCCAACCTGAATCCCTGTCTCGACTGCAAGATCTTCATGGTGCGCAAGGCGCATGGCTGGATCGTTGAAAATGAATTCGATTTCATTATCACCGGAGAAGTAATCGGCCAGCGACCCATGTCTCAGCGCAAGCGCTGTATGCCGGTTATAGCGCAGGAATCCGGCGCGGAGGATCGGCTGTTACGGCCGCTATGCGCGCTAAACCTGCCCGCAACCCTGCCCGAACGGGAAGGCTGGGTCGATCGTGCTCGATTGAAGGACTTCAGCGGGCGTTCGCGCAAGCCGCAAATGGCGCTGGCTGCGGAGTTCGGTTTCGATGACTACGCCCAACCGGCCGGCGGTTGCTGCTTCCTCACCGACCAGAACTATTCGGTAAAGCTACAGGATCTGTGGGATAACCGCGGTAGCCGCGAATATGAACTCGACGATATCATGCTGCTCAAGGTGGGGCGTCATATCCGTCCGAGCAAGGACTACAAGCTCATCATCGCGCGCGAGGAAGGCGAAACCAATTTTCTCAGCGGTTACCGTAACCAGTTTCAGACCATCAAAACGGTCAGCCATGCGGGCCCGCTGGCGCTGGTCGAGGGCGAGGACCTCGACGCCGATCAGCTCGCACTCGCCTGCGCGATCACCGCGCGTTTCAGCAAGGGGCGCGACGCCGATTCGGTGGAGCTGCGCGTCAGCAACCGCGGGCAGGAATCGCGCAGTATCCATGTCAAACCGCTGGCGGCGGATCAGATCGAGCAGGACTGGATCATCGCATGAGCGAAATCATAGAGGTCGACGCGCGTCGGCTGTTCTGCCCGCTACCGGTAATACGCCTGCAAAACACCATTAATAAAAACCCGCCGGGAACGCGGGTGCGTATCGTCAGCACCGACCCGGGCAGCATGAACGATATCCCCACCTGGTGTCGTATCAACGGGCACCAGGTACTTTCCAGCGAGGAACAGGACAGGGAATTCGTGTTCCTGGTGCAAAAGGGCGATGAGTCCTAGCCGTCATTTTTTACCTGCCTTCGTCGTCGTGGCGTCGAGGCGCCGCTGCGGTCAGACCCGGGCAGCAGACGCCGGGCCGCGCGACGGGAGTACGCAGCGTCACAGAGAGTATTTTGTCGACCGCGACAGGAGAGCAGTCAGTAATGGAAGCTAAGCAGCGCCACAGGACCACGCGACGCGTAACGCTGGTGGGGGCCGCGGTCAATTGCGTCCTGGCCGCGCTACAGATCACTTTCGGCCTGCTGGGCAAGTCCCAGGCGCTGCTCGCCGACGGCATGCACACGATTTCCGACCTGAGCACCGACTTCATCGTTTTATACGCGTCCAAGCGCGCCGCCAAGGAAGCGGACGAAGATCACCCCTACGGTCACGGGCGCATCGAAACGCTGGCGTCGATGCTGCTGGGTGCCATTCTCGCCGCGGTCGGTATCGGTATCGGCATTCGCGGCGTCGACAGCATCATCGATCCGAGACACATCGATCCCGAGCCGATCACTATCCTGTTCGCTTTCCTCGCCATCATCGCCAAGGAAGGCCTGTACCACTACACGATCCGCGCCGCACGCGCGGTGCATTCGTCATTGCTCGAGTCCAACGCCTGGCACCATCGCTCGGACGCGCTGTCATCGATCGTGGTTGTCTGCGGGATAAGCGCGCAGGTGCTTGGCGTTCCCCATAGGGACGCGGTGGCGGCGATCGTGGTCGGCGCAATGATCCTGCTGATGGGCATTCGTCTGGGTCGAAAGGCGCTCGACGAACTGATAGACACCGGGCTCGAACTGAGCCTGGTCGACGAAGTGCGCGCGGCGATGCAGGCCGACAGCAGCGTGGTCGGCATCCATAACCTGCGCACGCGCTCGATGGGCGGGCAGGGTTATATCGATGCGCATATCGAGGTCGATTCCGATCTGACCGTTTCCGAGGCGCATTACATCGCACACAAGATCGAGCACCGCGTGAAAAAGCAGTTCCCGAAAATTATCGACGTGCAAATACACATCGATCCGCTGGACGACGCGATCAAGGAATCGGTACTGGCCGCACTGCCGGAGCGCAGCGTCATCGAGGACGATCTACAGCGCGCCTGGGACGGGATCGACGAACGCAGCCAGATCAACCAGATCAAGCTGCATTACCTCGACATGCTAATCGAAATCGACCTGGTGTTGCCCGCGGAAATGAGCGGCAGCGAGCACCAGGCGGCGGTGAACCGGCTTCAGCAAGGCGCCGGCAATCTCGACTATGTCGGCAAGGTTAATATATACTACCTGAAGTAATGCACTGAATTGGTGCATTCTTGTTCCAAAAGACCTAAAATATCGTTTTTTTGCACGATAAATTGGCAAATCCTCGTTTATCGGTACAATTCCCTCTGTTTCTGACCCCCCGATTCTGGAGATTAAATCATGTCTGCTTCTGATGTGTTGAACAAAATTAATGAGTACGGCGTTAAATTCGTCGATTTCCGCTTTACCGACACCAAGGGAAAGGAACAGCATGTCTCGATCCCGGCCTCCATGCTCGACGAGGAGACCTTCACCGAAGGCAAGATGTTCGACGGCTCCTCCGTCGCCGGCTGGAAAGGCATTAACGAGTCCGACATGATCCTGATGCCCGACGCGGAAACCGCGGTCCTAGACCCGTTTACCGACGAACCGACCATCAACATCACCTGCAACGTGGTCGAGCCGGCCACCGGCGAAGGTTACGAGCGCGACCCGCGTTCAATCGCGCTGCGTGCCGAGGCCTACCTGAAGTCACTGGGTATCGCCGATACCGCTTACTTCGGCCCGGAAAATGAGTTCTTCGTCTTCGATGACGTCAAGTGGTCAACCGAAATGGGTCACTGCTCCTACCAGATCGACTCCGAGGAAGCGGCCTGGAGCTCGATCAAGATTTACGAGGATGGCAACATCGGCCACCGTCCCGGCGTCAAGGGCGGCTACTTCCCGGTACCTCCAGTGGATTCGCTGCACGACATTCGTTCGGCTATGTGCCTGGCGATGGAAGAAATGGGCCTCAAGGTCGAGGTACACCATCACGAAGTCGCGACCGCCGGTCAGTGCGAAATTGGCGTCGCGTTCAACACGCTGGTGCGCAAGGCCGACGAGGTTCAGGTATTGAAATACTGCGTACATAACGTCGCGCACAGCTACGGCAAGACCGCCACCTTCATGCCCAAGCCGCTGGTCGGTGACAACGGCAACGGCATGCACGTGCACATGTCGCTGGTCAAGGACGGCGTCAACCTGTTCTCCGGCGAGGGTTACGGCGGACTGTCCGACATGGCGCTATACTACATCGGCGGCGTGATCAAGCACGCGCCGGCCATCAACGCCTTCGCCAACGCCGCCACCAACAGCTACAAGCGCCTGGTGCCCGGATTCGAAGCGCCGGTCATGCTGGCCTACTCGGCCCGCAACCGTTCCGCCTCGATTCGTATTCCCTATGTCAGTAATCCCAAGGCTCGCCGCATCGAAGTCCGCTTCCCGGATTCGACCGCGAATCCGTACCTCGCCTTTGCCGCGTTGATGATGGCCGGCCTCGACGGTATCAAGAACCAGATTCACCCGGGCGAAGCGATGGACAAGGATCTCTACGATCTGCCACCCGAAGAAGAAGCCGAAATCCCGCAGGTCGCGTTCTCGCTGGATCAGGCGCTGGAAGCGCTGGACCAGGATCGTGAATTCCTCAAGGCGGGCGGCGTATTCACCGATGACGTCATCGATGGTTACATCGACCTCAAGACGGAAGAAGTCGAGCGTCTTCGGCTGGCGACCAATCCGGTCGAGTTCGACCTCTACTACAGCGTTTAAGCCAACGCCCGCTACGAACGACAAAAGGCCCCCCTGCGGGGCCTTTTTTGTCTGATCGAAGACCATGCCAGCTCGTCAGCGACAATCGTTTTACTCGATCACCAGGGTGGTGCGCTACCCTGAAGCGGTGAGATATGCAGGCTAACGCCATGCCGATGCCAACGCCCGATCTCAACCGGCGGATTCTGGATGCGCTGAAGACCGCGCTGTTGTGTCTGGACCGCGAACGGCGTATTACCTACGTCAACGCCACCGGCGAGGCACTGCTCGACGCCAGCGCCAAGAGCCTCATCGGGCGACCGTTCGCCAGCCTGCTGAGCCAGGTCGAGCCTTCCACGATTGCCGCCAAGCTGGCGCTTGAACCGATCGCGCTGACCGAACACGAGGCGGTAATCACGCTCGCTAACGGCAAATCCTTCGTCGCCGATTACAGCCTCTACCCCTGCGGCGAAGAGGCCGGTGATGGCGAGGTATTGCTTGAAATCCGGCTCTCCGAGCGCCAGGCAAGGTACGCGCGCGAAGAGTTCAATCAAATACAACAGCAGGCTACCCAGCAGCTCGCGCGCGGGCTGGCGCACGAAATCAACAATCCGCTGGGCGGCATTCGCGGCGCCGCGCAATTGCTGCAAAGGGAGCTTGATCGAGCCGACTGGATCGAGTACACCGAGGTCATAATCAGCGAGGTCGACCGCCTGCAAACCCTGATTGCAAACATGCTGGGGCCGAACAATCGCCCGCAGCGCCAGCTGATCAATATCTACGAAGTACTGGAGCATATTTTCAAGATTGTTCACGCGGCGGAACCCGAACGCATCGTCATTCACCGCGATTACGATCCCAGCATCCCCGCGCTGATGGCGGACCGCGACCTGTTGATCCAGGCCTTTCTGAACATAGCGCGTAACGCGGTGCAGGCGATCCACGATCGCGGCGAAATTACTATCAAGACCCGGATCGGACGCAACTTCACCATCGGCCAGATCACCCATGCGCTGGTGGTACAGATCGATATCACCGACAGCGGCCGCGGCGTTGCACCCGAGCTCAGCGAAACGATATTCTTGCCGATGATCACCGACAAGGCCGACGGCAGCGGGCTCGGCCTGCCGATCGCCCAGGAAATCATTTCCCGCCATGGTGGCACGATTAACCTGCAAAGCGGCGGAACCGGCACCACCTTCAGCATTATTCTTCCCCTGGAACAATCATGAATCTAGCCCTGAAAAACAGCAGGTTCAGCACAATCTGGATCATCGATGACGACCAGTCGATGCGCTGGGTGCTGGAAAAAACCCTGGTCAATAACGGATACCAGGTCACCGCCTTCGAATCGGGCTCGGTGGCGCTGGCCAGCTTCAAGCGCGTCTCGATGGAGGGGCGGCCTAACCTGGTCATCACCGACGTGCGCATGCCCGGCATCAACGGATTCGAGTTGATGAAGCAAATTAAAAACATATCGCCGCAAACGCCGATCATCGTCATGACGGCCTACACCGATCTCGATACCACCTTGCAAACCTTTCAGGAAGGCGCCTTCGAGTACCTGCCCAAACCCTTCGATATCGACGACGCGCTCGAACTGGTCGCGCGCGCCTGCGAACAATCGCTGGAGAAGGGTGAAATTCCGTCGCCAGCGCCGATCGAAAGCGGAGACTGGCAGGGCCCGCTGCGACTGTGGGCGAAACAGCAGCTATCGCGGGGCGAAACCGATATTCTCAAGAATGCGGCCAGGACCTTCGAGAAAACCCTGCTCGATTGTGCGCTCGAAGCCACCCACGGACGCAAACAGGACGCCGCCCGCCTGCTCGGCTGGGGGCGCAACACGCTGACCCGAAAACTCAAGGAATTGAGCTAGCCTGGGAACCCGGCTGGGCCCCGTCGGTCCGACGCATCGGGTCAAGCCACGGGATGACAGGGGACAGCGGTATCAGCCTTATTCGGAAATGCAGTTCATATAAGCCTGCTCGAGCGAGTCGGCCTGGTAGAGCTGCAGGCAGTCCGTCGGCGTGCCCTGGTAGCGCATTTCACCATCGTGCAGGATACCGAAGCGGTCGCATAAATCTTCCGCGTCGGCGAGCAGATGCGTGCTGTAGAGGACGGTGCCGCCGGCGCCTTTTTCCTCGCGCATCAACTGCTTGAAACGGTAGCGCGCGCGCGGGTCGAGGCCACTCAGCGGTTCGTCGAGTATGAGCAGTCGTCGCTTGAGCATGAAACAACTCACCAACCCCAGTTTCTGCACCATGCCCTTGGAGTAGCCGGCGACGCGGGTATCGAGCCGATCGGGAGGAAAGTCGAGTCGTTCGGCAAGTTCCGCGATCTCGTTGCGACTCGGTGTCTGGTGATAGACCGCGGCGATGAAATCGAGGTACTGGCGGCCGCTGATACTCTTTTTGACGTCGAATTTTTCCGGCAGATAAGCCAATTGATCGCGGCAATTACGATCGCGGTTATCGGCGCCGAAAATTCGAACCGAGCCGCCGGGCAACGGGCGGATCAGATCGAGTATCAGCTTGATCAGGGTAGACTTGCCGGCGCCGTTGACGCCGGCGATGGCATAGTAGTGCTGCTCGCTGACGTCGATGTTCAGGGCTTTGAGAATATCCAGCCCCGGGACCGAGTAACTGAGATTGGATACCTGGAGTGCCTGCGTCATAAAACAAAAATGGCCTGCCGAAACGGCAGGCCATTGTCGCAGATCAAAAACAAGGTTTACAGGCGGAAAGCCATATCGTAACGCTGGGCGTCGTTGTATATGGCCTGCGCGTTTGCCGGTACAGCCATGTCCGCGCCAGCAAGGGCAGATTGAACACGTCCGGTATCGCCCGCGTCATCGTCGAGCCTGGCTTCGATAATCTTGGCGATCGGGCCTTCGATGGTGCCGAAGATAGTGACGTGACCCGACATGTTGAGCGCGCCATCCTGGATTCCGATCTGACCACCGTAGGCGTTGGTCGGCTTGGTATCGTCCACGCCGCCGCCCGGAATCAGGCCAGCGGCTCGCAGATGAGCAAAGAACATGTTGGTTTCGGCGGTCAACGCTAACGTGATATCGCCGGTCGAGGCAACATCCCATACTCCGTCGATGGTGCCGGTGCCGTCGCCGTTAACGGGATCGCCCACGCCGTAGACGGTAAAACGGTCTTCGGCGCCGCTGTCGTCACCCGGCAATTGCAGGTAACGGTCCTGGTAAGAAAACATTGCCGCGGCAATACCCGCGTTATCGCTCTCGATACGTTTCAGTTTAGCATTGGTAATCATTTCCTGGCCCTTGAGGACGCCGCCGATCAGCAGGCCCACGATAACCAGTACTATCGCGATTTCTACAAGTGTGAAACCTTTTTGTTTTGAGTACTGCATGTAATTCTCCAGTCATTTCGGTTGTAACTGGGGAATATAAAGCATTTACCATGCCACTACGAAAAATACCTTATATATCTGTGATGAACAGCATGGGATCAAATCACTGAGGCGATTTTTGTTGAGAATCAAACAACTTTTGTTGGAAATCCAACAACTTTTCGCGCAGAAAACGCTCTTCATCCGGATCGGATATCGAATCGGTTTGCAATAACGCCTGGATAATAGCGATCGCGGCCTCGAATTCGTTCAGCTCGGCGAGCAGCAAAAAGCGGAAATCCCGCGCCCACTGCGGCATTTTTACGCTTTGCGGTAATACGGCAAGTTGTTCGGCGAATTGTAAAGCGAGCTCGAGATCGTCGAGCCTGTGCTTGGCCAGCAGGCAGGCCTCGGCGAGCCGACGCCAGTGCGTTTGCGGATCGTCCTGAAAACGCCGCTCGATAAACCCGAGCATCAGCCGCAGGCGATCGCGGTCACCGGTCGAACTGTATACGCGCGCCGCCAGTAGCATCGGGTACTCGGTGCCCTGGCTGAGCTCGGTAATGCGATCGAGCCATTCGATCAAGATCGGGTAGTCGATCAGACTGTAGCTGAAATGCTGACCCGCCTGGTTGTCATGCAGCTGCAGACGAATCGCGAGCAGGTAGCCCAGCAGCTGCCGCGAACCCATCGAGATAGCGCGGTAACTGGCGACACTGAGCGGGCTGGCGAGCCCCTGGTAGTTCGCCTGTAACTGCCGTTGCGCATGGTGATGCCAGGCCAGCTGACTGCCCAGCAGAACGATAAAGGCTAGCAATAGCGGCCGCGGCAGCTGCAGCAATGGACGCTCACCGCGGCGCATCAGATATTGAACTCCTTGCGATAAAAATCGACCAGGCATACGGCCAGTAAAAACAGCCCGTAAATCGTAACCGAGACCAGCTGGCCGCCAACCGCGGCGAGCATATCGACGACTTCGAAGAATACATCGTTTTGCGCAAAGCTATGACTACCGGGAAGCACGTAGAGCACGGCGCCGAAGATAAACTCGATCACGCGGCTGGTCACGCTGCCCTCGGAGAGCCGCACCGATTCATCGAGCATCAGCACGATCAGGCCGGACAGCTTCGCAAGCCCGTACACCGCCAGCGTAAAAAACACCGCTTGCGGGATTCTTTCCAGACTCAGAATCGCCAGCAAAGCGAGCAGGCCAAGCAGGAACAGTTCCAGCCACAATGCGACTGCCCAGTAAAGCCCGAGACCCGGTTCGCTGAATAATGTGACCAGGATCGCCACCGGCAAAACCAGCAGCAGGCACAGGCTGGCGATTACCAGCGCTTGCGCGACGATGTATTGCCAGCGCGCCAGCGGCATCGTCAACAGCCGTTCGAACTGACGCGAGCTATAATCCTCGGCAACGCTGGTGGCAATCATCAGCACCGCCAGCAGCGCAAGGCTGTAGCGTAGAAAATCGGCAACGAAGGCGCTGACGACGGCGGCGCTGTTTATCATCGCCAGCTCGCCGACGAAGCTGGCGCCGAGTACCGCGAGCAACAGCAGAATCGCGAGCAGCAGGAACAGCCGCCGGCTCATAATTCCAAGCATCAGGTAACGAAACAGTGATATAGTTTGCGCGAACATTCGTTTTTCGAACACCTTGATAAAAGTTAACTCACTACTGCAATTCGGCCAGCAAATTCTGGCCACTATCCTGCTGCTTTACCATTTGTTGATCTGGGCGGTCGACGAACCGCTGCTGCGCTTTGGCCTTTCGTTCGTATTGTATGGCCTATTCCTGCTGTGGCAACCTCTGTGGAGCAAGGAAGCGCGCGTCAACGCGGCGCCGGTGATAGTGATCGCGCTACTGTTTTTCCTGATCACCTATGCTTTTCCCAACGAGTCGCTGGTATTCGTCGGCCTCATCCTGTCCGGCCTGATCGGCAGCCGCCTGCTGGGGCAGACCGCGTTCCGTTCCTTCGACCTGCTGGCGCTGCTGATTATCACCATCGAAATGGCGATCGGGCTGATCCCCGATACTTTTCAGCAAATCCGGCTGCCGACGCTGTTTGAAAACTACATGCAAACCATGATCCTGGTGCCGGTGTTGCTGTTCTACTTCGCGCCCAATCCGGAACACCAGAAACAGGGCCGCAGCCAGGTCGACCTGATGCACGGGCTGCTGGCGGCGACGCTGCTGTTCATCGTGCTGCTCGGCGGCATCGTCATCAACCTGCTGTACGGCGTCGAATACGTCGACGGCCTGCTGCTGACCGTGTTTATCGTCGCCACGCTGACCATCGGCATCAGCTGGTTCTGGAACCCCGGCATCGGCTACTCGGGTATCGGCGTATTATGGAACCGCTACGCGATGACGATCGGCGGCCCATTCGAAACCTGGATCAACACGCTGACGACGCTGATCGAGGAGCGCTACCTGACGCCGAACGAGTATCTCGAGGCGGCCTGCGAACACCTGGTCGATAACGACTGGCTCAACGCGATCGAGTGGCAATTCGAAAATTTCCGCATCAACGCCGGTGACAAAACCGGTCCCTGGCTCGAGCACCAGCTCGACGACAAGCTGACCGTCAAATTGTACTTCAAGGCCGACCCCGGCACCGCACTGGAACAGCACACCATCCTGCTGATCCGCATGGCTTACCAGTTTTACCTGGCCAAGCTCAACCAGGAGAAAATGCGCGCGCAGGAGCATTTCGCCACCATACACCACACCGGCGCGCGCCTGACCCACGATATCAAGAACATCCTGCAGTCGATCAAGACCTCGCTCGACATCCTGGACATGGATGAAGACAGCACCCAGTCGCAGGTACTACTGCAATCCAACCTGAAACAGATCGGTAACCGGCTGGAAAGCACGCTCAACAAACTGCGGGCGCCGAAGCTCAACACCCAGGTTAACCTGGTAGACTGCCGTCAGTGGATGGAGCGAATCGGCAAGCAGCACAACGCCAACAAGCGCATTCACTTTCATGCCGATATCGACAACAATATTACGCTGCCGGTGGACTTGTTCGACAGCGTCGCCGAAAACCTGATCAACAACGCGTTGAAGAAATCAGCGTCGACCCGGGTCGAGCTGCGACTGTTGAGCGATAACGAAATCATCCTGCTGTCGATTTGCGACGACGGCGACGCGATAGGATCGGAAATCGAAAACAACCTGTTTGCGCAACCGGTGTCATCGGGCAGCGGCATGGGTATCGGGCTCTACCAGTCGGCGATCATGGCGCATGCCTTCCAGTACGAACTCGAACTCAGCCAGAACGAACGCGGGCGGGTTTGCTTCAACCTGTTCCAGCACCAGGCGGAATGATTTCGACTACGATTAAAATCTGAAAACTGGCGAGATTCAGGTTGCGGCAGGTTTAGCCGGGTATGACGGGGCCGGGATGACGGATTCAGGGTAACTGCTCTGCGGCAATCATCCTGGAAAACAACAGGTTAGTTGAAACCCACTTCACCACATCGTCATAATCATCCCGACGACCGGTAAAAATATAAACCTTGTCATTTGTGCCATCATGAAAGTCATCGGCATTTTCGGCCTGGATATTCGAAGACGCGGGGAGCTCATAATCCTTGCCAAGCGATATGACAACCGCGGCAACATTGCCGACAACCTGATTACTGCCGGCGGCCGTGCAGTCGGCGTGATTTCCAAGGATGTTACTGTCGCTACAAACAAAAAGATCGGGGGTGACGCCGGCAATACCCGCGGCTCGAACCCCGTTCGGCGTAACCAGAACCTTATCACCGCCTACATCAACCTCAGATACAGCGTATCCGTAGCGCTGAGACCACGGATCGACTAACACGCCGGCATCGTCATACTTGCCGTTGATGCCGAGCGTTTCTGCGGGGAGAAATCCAAAATAAGCCTCGCAGGCATTGGTGCCATCCCGATCCTCCTCGCCATCGATCGAGTTGGCAGGGAGCACATTATCCGTGCTGGTATCAGGGCAGGGCAGGCGCCCGCTGACCTGGGCAAAGGCAATCAAATGCTCGATGATCGACTCCATTTCGCTGTTGACGTGGCGATATTGCTTCAATTCCTGCTGCATCGGGAACATCGCAACGCTATAACCCAGCAGGACCGTAACGATTAACAGTACGATTGCGATCTCAACCAGGGTAAAACCACGCTGCTGTTTGCCTGAGGCATTCATAAACTACTCCAGCGGAAAAACCACGTCATTGATATTCGCGGACTGGTAATCGAATATCCGATCCGGCGGATTGTCGGCATTTTCGCCCTCGAAAATATCACCCAGTTCATCTTCGTAATATGGCGCCACACCGGGCGTGTCATCGATTAGAGCCGTGTCGTCTATATCGAAGTCGCCCTCACTGCCTGACAGTATCAGCAGGCCGGGCCTCTCCCTGGTAACAGCACCAGGATATTGCAGGATCAGGCAGTCATTAACAGGTAAAACACAGTCTCCGTCTCCACCAGGCTGCATCGAAGCCGAGTAGGCAACCTGCATCATGTCGTGCCAATAATTGTCTGTTACCCATTCGGGCAAAACCGGGTAATAACGGACCCCGACCGTAACGGTGTCGCCGGCATCGTAGGTCAGGTTACCCGTGTTGCCCACCGGAAATATATCGTGCCCATCCTGAAATTCTTCGTCTTCCTCCCAGGATACGTTGACAGCATAGGCTGGGCCATCGAATTCGGCCTCGATGAAGGCATGCCTAGTCGCGGTCGGCGGCACGTAAGCAATCGCTGTCACAGTACGATCTGCGATGGGAAACTGGGTAATGGGACTCAGGGTAACGGTATATTTTCTGACGCTCAACCACATCGGGCTGGTGACGCCGCCGATAAAATTACCCATGAGATCCTGGTTGCAGTCTTCCTCGGTGCCTGTGACATAGGGGCAGGATTCCCAGATACCATCGACAGGTTGCGTCGGTACCTGCGACGGCGAGCCGTCCCAAGCCCAGGCGGTATAGACTCCACCATTTATGGCCGGTACGTCCAGATTACCAAAGGTATCGAAAGACGCGCCAGGCTCAAACTCGCGGCCCTCAAATTGTTCACCGTCCACGGTGAACTTCATCGTTACCTCGGAGATAAACGTCTCACTGCCATTGGTGCTGGGCGCAAAATAATCGGCGAAAATGGTTGGCAGTCGACCAACAATTGGCGCGGGCGGTGCTGGGTTGATCTGGGCGTTGTAAGTTCCGAGGCCGTCGTTGCTATCATAGGGATCAAGCCAAGGATATCGAGCGACACCGATATTAGCCTGGTATTCGTTCAACGCATCTCGGTAGGCCTGAAATACTGCTTTTTCCGCCACCTCGATCACTTCTTCGGTGGTAATCACGATCATCTGGTCATTCACAACCACGGTATTGAAGGCCGCGCTATTGGGATCATCCTCGTATACCGGCCCGAAAATGAATCCATCCTCATCATCATCGCTCTCGTCGTTTAAAAACTCGCTATTATCAAATTCGTTATAGGTGTCCAGATAATTTCGCGAATCGTTAGCGGCGATGCTTCGATCCTGCATATACTCGTAGACGCCGTCGTCATTTTCATCTCGCGCTATCGGTGGACCAGGAGCAATGATGACCGCGGCCACCCCATTCCCCACCCCGGGATCGGCGTCGTAAATCAGAGCCCCGGTCTGGTCAGAAATCGTGATCGAGCCCAGAGAATCGGAATTGACGACATCAACCCCACCGATAGTACGGGCAAAATTTTGCGAGACCGCATACCACAGATGCTCCCCACTGGCATCCCGAGCTTCATAAAAATTCATGCCATCTGCATTCCATGGAAATCGGCCAACCATGGCATCCCCTGCGAATACACAGTTAAACGAGTTATTATCAGTGCCCGAACTATTGGTATCGGGGCAAGGCAATCTTCCGGGGCCGCGAATGGTTCCCAACTCGGCCAATGCGATTTGAGGGTAATTATACGCGTACATCAACAGCGCCTGCTTGGCCTCCTCGAGCACGCGCTGGTTGTGCTGATACCTTTGCTGGTCGACATCCTTCTTCGCCTGCTGGGTGAAACCGGCGAGCACGACGCCACCAACTCCCATCAAACCGAGCACCATCAGTATCAGTGCATACCCAGCCTGCTGTCTGAGACGAAGGGTCTTCATGACTAGTTTTCGACGTCAACCATGTAACTGACCTCGAGCGTCTGGCCACTGGTGGCGTAGTACTGCCTGCCATCCGGCGCCGTTATTCTGACCCTGACTTCGTCGCCCGCCAGTACCTTGACCCGGCTATTGTCTTCGAGCCGCTCGCCATCCTCGTACATGATCGAATTGATCCACACCGAGTGCGGGCCGTCGCGCGACAAAGTGATGCCCGAAATCACGTACTCCTGCACCACCTCTTCCTGGACCAGCGGCTGGATTGGCAGTTCGATAGTTTCGACCGGCTCCGCGATCTCGACCAGTTTGGGCTTATCGCTCTTGTACCGGTTGGAGTTTATAATCTGGCGCTCCTGCGGCGTGGTGAACAGGGTCGACAGGTCTGCCGCCAGCAACGACTGGCCAAATCCTGCGAACAGCAGGATCGGAAAAACAGCCCGGCTGATAATGCGTCGTTTACTTGGCATCGATGGTCACCCAGCGTATCGTGCATTTGGTGGTCAAATTCGACCTTTTGGTATCCAGCGAACTGCTGACCGGCGAGGGCCGGGTAATCGAGCAGCTGTCGACCGTGAACAGGTTTTTGATCGACAGGCGCAGGCCTTCCAGCAGCGCGAACAGGTCTTCCTCGTGCAGCAGGCCCATCGACAAATCCATCGGCGAGCTGTTGACCACAACGCCGCGTTTGGCCTTGAATCCCGGGCGCTCGAATTTTTCCTGCGGATTCAGGTCATAGGTCAGCGTCGGCAAACGCAAAACGCCGTTGGTGGATTCCAGGCTTTCGATCCAGCTCAGGCGGCGCTCCTTGCCGACCAGGCCCGAAGCCTTGAAATCGCTGTAAAGCGTGCGGTATTGATCGAGCAGGTCGATGTCGTTGACCATGTTGTTGTAAATCTTGTGCGTGGAGCGCAGCCGGGCCTCCGCCTTCTGGTACTCCTCGCTTTGCATCTTTTCATACTGGTAACCGCCGAGTATCAACAGTACGAAGATCAGGATCGAGCCCAACAGCATGATGATCGGTCGCTTCAGGTAAAACCAGTCGATACTACTCATCCTGCTTTACCTCCCTGACCACGCGAAAGGCCAGCTCCGCCTTTTCCTTGCTGGCAGAACCCTTGCTACTGGCGTCTCCGCTGAGGCGATTGTCCGACTCGATATCCAGCGGCCGCTTGGTGATCTCCACCGAGAGGTATTTGCCCGACTCCTTCATCGTCTTTTCCAGGTCGTCGATCGCGCTCAACGCGTAGCGGTAGTTACCGTGGAAATTGAGAAACTCGCCCTCGACCTGGGCGATCTCGAAAAAACCTTTCTTCGGCTTGGGAGCGTTTCGATCCTTGTTCTTGTTGCTTACCCTGCGGCGCTTTTTCGGCTTGCCCCAGCTCACATCGGTAGCCGATTCGACATCCGAAAAATTGGCCAGAAACCAGTCGACTTTCTTGATACGTATGTCTGAAAAAATGCTGACGTCGCCGCTGATTTGCGCCAGCATGTCTTCCGGATCCTGCAGGTATTGGTTCTGCAGCGTTTCTACCGTCTGCACGATATGCTGCATATTCGTGGTCGAGGTCGTCGAGTCGATGCGGTTTTCACTGAGCTGGTTGTACTTGGCCTTGTACTTTTGCTCGATCAGCGTGGTTTCGGCAATCGTGCTGTTGTAGAGCAGGCCCTTGACGCCGCTGGTCATCGCGATGCCCACGCCCAGCGTTACCAGCGCGATACTGGCGGCGCGCAGCGCCAGACCGGCGCGGTGATGCATGAAGTAACGCCGCTCTTTGGGTTGCGCATAGTGATTGGCGGAAAGTTTCTTGCTGGCGAGGTAGCAGTAAAGCCCGGAGCTGAAATCCTGCTCGTCGCTGACATCGATTTTCTCTTTTTCCAGCAGCTCGTTGATTTCGTGAATGGTGAAATCGAAGTGACTTTCATTTTCACAGCGCAAGGTCAATTTTTCGAAATGGCGCTTGTTGGTCAGAATATGCACCGCCACCGCTTCCGAGCGCTCGACGATGCGCTGACTGATCAGGTAGCGCTGGGTCGATTCGATATCGCGTAACACGTCGGAGGCGTAGTCACCCTGATAAAAACTCGCGATCGGAACCAGGCGGCTGAGAATCAGCTTGCCGTCGACGAACACCGACTGACGCAGGTTACTCGGCACCTGCTGGCTCACCAGGATTACCGTGCGCTGTTCGGCTTTCAGCTCCTTGACGTAGTTTTCCGAAATTAGCGGCAGGCTGAGAATTCCGGACAGCGGCGTTCTCGTTTCCTCGATCAGCTTGAGCCAGGGTTCGAGCAGGTACTGGTTGGTGAGGCCCATGATCAGCACTTTTTCTTCCTTGCGCTCTTTCTTTTCCACCGCCTGAGAAATCGAAAACTTGTATTCCGAGGTGCGGAAGTACTTGGCATAGTTGCGCTTGAGAATCGCCTGCCGGTCCGAACCGCGCAACAGCGGAATGCGAATCTGGCGAAATTCTTCCTCGATCAGGTCGACCAGCAGGCGCACCGGCTCGTTACGGAACGAGCGCAGGTAGGCGGCGAATAAATCCAGCCCCTGGTCGTCGGGTTCAAAGTACACGCTACTCAACAGCCGCTGGCCGGACCATTCCTGCGCGACCATTCTGTAACCGGTAAAATATAGGACTCTTCTCATGGCTCTGCCGTTAAAAATCGATGGTGGCGATGGTGTCGTAAATCGGGCCCAGAACGGACAGCGCCAGCCACAACACGATGATACCGATGGTCGCCATTAGCGATGTCTGTAAAACAGGCTCCATTTTCTCGATGCTGTCATTGATATCGCGATCGAAAAAATAACTCACGTTATCCAGCGATTTATCCATTTGACCACTGGATTCGCCGACGCGCAGCATGCGTACGACCAACGGCGGAAAAATACCGATATTCTTGAACGCCTCACTGATGCTGCTGCCTTCCGAGATCTGCTGCCAGGCGCGATCGATGCCGTCTTCGAGCACGGCGTTACTGAGCACGCCCTTGCTCAGGTTGATCGCATCGAGCACGGTGATGCCGGAGGCGAACATCAGCGAAAAATAGCGCGTGAAACGCGAAATCTTGATCTTTTCGTTAACATGACCGACGATCGGCAGTTTCAGCATTACACCGTCAAGCCTGAAACGCGCCTTGCTGCTGCTGTTATAGTAAAATTTGAGGCCAAAGAAAACCGCGAACGGCGCCGCGATAACCACATACCAGTAATTGACGAGGAAATGCGAGGTCGCCATCAAGGCCCTGGTTTCGAACGGTATTTCACCGCCGAGTCCGACGATGGCATCCATGATATCCGGCACCACGAATATCATCAGGAACATGACCACCGACAGGACCAGGCTGCCGATAACCGCGGGATAAGTCATGATCTTGCGCGCCTTGGCCAGCAGTTCATCCTGCCATTTCAGGGTTTCGGTGATATCGACCAGCACGTGCGCCATCCTGCCGCTGCGTTCGCCGACGCGGATCAGGCTGATGAAGACATCATCAAAAATTTTCGGGTATAGCGCGAGTGCCTGCGAAAACGAGTTACCGCCCTCGATGGCTTCGATCAGGCCGGTGATGATGTCGCGAAAGGTCGGATTTTCCTCGCCGTCCCTGAGGTCGGCCAGACCCTCGAGAATCGGCACACCGGCGCGCGTCAGCTGTTCCAGATAAAAAGAGAAATTGATCAGGTCGCGGCGGCTGATCTTGTTGCGGCCAAACAGGTCGGAACCGGGGTCCTTCTGCTTGAATGTGACCAGGTCCATTTCCATCTTCTCGAGGCGCAGCTCGAGGTCGTTGGCATTGCCGGCATCAAGGCTGCCGGTAATGAACTTGCCGCTGGCATCGATCGCCTTGTACTGGAAAAGGGGCATCGCTAGCCCATCCGCTCGGTCAGGTCGGCGACGCGGGCGACTTCGCGGATCGAGGTAGTGCCTTCGAGGATATGACGCACGCCGTCATCGGCGAGGGTAAAGAAACCCTGCTTGTAAGCCGCATCCTTGATCTCCTTGGTGGTGGCGCCGTGCGCCAGCAGGTCGTCGAGATCCGAGTTCATTTTCAGAATCTCGAGTAACGCCATGCGTCCCTTGTAGCCGGTATTGTCGCAACTGGTGCAACCCTTGGCCTTGTAAATTTTTTCCGGCACCTGGCCGCGATCGTTGTTGAGCAGGCGCAGCTCTTCCTCGCTCGGGGCATATGCAGTTTTGCAGTACTTGCACAGTTTGCGGATCAGACGCTGGGCAACGACGCCGATTATATTGCCGGCCATGATTTCGGGGATGATGCCGATATCACGCAGCCGCGGTAACGCACCGATCGCCGAGTTGGTATGCAGCGTCGAGTAAACCTGGTGGCCGGTCATGGCCGCGCGGAAAGCCATTTCCGCGGTTTCCTCGTCGCGCACCTCACCGACCAGGATCACGTCCGGGTCCTGGCGCATCAGCGACTTGATGCCGCTGGCGAAGTCCATGCCCGCGGCCTCGTTAACCGAGGTCTGGCGAATCAACGGGAACGGATATTCGACCGGATCTTCCAGCGTCATGACGTTGATCTGCTCGCTGCTGAGATAATTGAGCAGCGAATAAAGCGTCGTGGTCTTACCGCTACCGGTCGGGCCGGTAACGAGGATGATGCCCTCAGGTCGCGACATCATGATCTTCAGGGTACGCAGCGACTCCGCGGGCAGCTCCAGTTTTTCCAGTGGAATAACGCCCTTCTCGCGGTCGAGCACCCTGAGCACGATATTCTCGCCGTGGATGGTCGGCTGCGAGGCGACGCGGAAGTCGATCTGGCGGCCGACGATAGTACGCGATATACGGCCGTCCTGGGGCGCACGCGTTTCGGCGATGTTCATGTCGGCCATGACTTTCAGGCGCACCGCGATCGCCGCCCAGTAAGTCTTGTGCAGGCTTCGAATCTGGCGCAGCACGCCATCGATACGGTAGCGAATGCGCAGGAAACTTTCTTCCGGCTCGAAGTGCAAATCCGAGGCGCCGCGCTTGACCGCGTCGGACAGCATGACGTCGACCAGGCGCACCAGCGGTTGGCTGTATTCCTCGATGTCGCCCTGGTAGTTGGTGTAGTCGGCTTCGCCTGTTTCGATCTCTCGCAGGATGCCGTCGATGGATAGTTCGTAGCCGTAGAACTGATCGATCGCGTTCGATATTTCGGCTTCACCGGCCAGTACCGGAATCAACTCGATATGCTGACCGATCTGGATGCGGACTCGGTCCAGCGTAAACAGGTTGAAGGTGTCCGACATCGCAATCGTCAGGGTGCTGCGAATCGGATCGTAGTTGAGCGGTATAATTTTGTGCTTGCGCGCGGTATCGGAATTGATCATCTTGATCGCATCGGGATCGGGCACCACGCGCGACAGATCGACGCTTTCCTGCTCAAGCGCCTCGCCCAGCGCCGAGCGCATGATCGCCTCGGTTGCGAATCCGAGGTTAACCAGTAGTTTACCCAGCGGCTCATGAACCTTTTTCTGTTCGGTAAGCGCGATATCCAGCTGATCCTTGGTGATGACGCCTTCATCGATCAGGATTTCGCCTAGCCGCTTGGGTTTGTTTTCCGCGTTCATAGATTCCCTAACATTTTCAGTCGCTGATCGACCACTTCCCTGCTGAAAGTTGCAAGCCCGTTACCAAAGTTATCCAGCGCGCGCCGATAGTACGAAATCGCCGCCCCTGGCTGGGCGATATGCTCCAGGCTGACCGCCAGATTATAAGCGTAGTTCGGATCGCCCGGATTGCGTTCCAGCGCCTTGAAATAATAACCCTGCGCTTCCTGCCAGCGATTCTGCGCACCATAGGCATTGGCCAGCGCAAAATTCAGGTAGGGCGAGTCGGGTTCGTCGCGAATCATGAGCTTGAGCTGGGTTTCGGACTCCTGCGGCGAGTAGTTGGCGATTGCCAGCAGCGAAGCCATCGCCAGTGAATCCTTGGGGTTGGCGAGCAACAGCGTCTGATAATCGCGGATAGCGTGCTGGCTGTTATTGTTTTGTGCATGGATGGCTGCACGCGCCAGTAGCGCATTGCGATTTCGCGAATCAAGTTCGAGCACCTTGTTATAAAGGCTCATCGCGAGTTCGTCATTGCCCGCCTGATAAGCGGCGTAGGCTTCACGCAGCCATATGCTTTTCTGATCGACGCGCACGCCCAAAGAAATTTTCAGCGAGGCCGAAGAGGCGCCAGCCTCGGAATCCGCGGCGGTTGGCTGTGCAGAACCGGCGACCGCGGTCGTCATCGCCGGCTCTTCCCCGGCTGACGTGGTTGCTTGCTGCCGGTCTTGCGATGGAGTCCCGGAATCCGCTTCCGTCTGCGAAGCAGTCATGGTCGCCTCGCTGGTTTGCGCAACCGTTTCGGATTCGACAGCCGCTTCGGCCTGGGTCGCGTTATCGAGCGCGACAGCTTCGGCCGCGGACTCGGCATCCTCGGCAATCACACCGGCATCGGGCACCATTTCTTCGACGCCGTTTTCGGCGCTTTCGATCAGATCGATGGTGCGCTCGTCGACCTCTGACCCTGAAAACAGGCGATTGCTATCGGCTTCTTTTTCGAGGCGAATAATGCCCGGCATCGGGTCGCGCTTGAGCGGACGCAGACTGGCGTCGATGTTAGCCGACTGATTCTGGTATTCGAACAGGCCAAAAATGAAGATTGCCAGCATTATCACAATCGCAATGCCGCCATAAAACTTGTAATGCTGTAGTCGTTGAGCCGACGACTTGCTGTTAAACACTTTCTTCGCGTATTCGGGCGTCATCACGACATCCGAATCGGACTTCATGCCGGCAAACAGTTTCGATGCATCGTCGCTCGGCAAACGCATCAGCGTGCGGTCGTAATTATCCGGCGCATAGGTTCGCGTGGAGGTAGCCTCGATACGCGTGGTAGCGCCGGTCTGGGTATCGAGGCCGATGCCGGTGGTCGCGGTGGCGCTGGTCAGGGTTTCGCCCGCGGGCGGCGCCGTTTGGTCAGGCATCCGGTGACGCGTGGTGTCGACCAGCGCAAGACCATCATCACCGCCATCGTCCTGCAGGGCCTGCATCTGTTCCCGCGGCATCTGCGGATCGGTAACCGAAGTCGGGATTGTCAGGTTGGTCTGATCGCGCTCGACCAGTAGTAGTGACATATCCTCTTCGCCGGCATCGGTAATATCCTCATCCGGCTCGGCAAACTGGCCGCTATCGGAATCGGCGGCGGCGGCCGCCTGCTGCGCCGCGGCATGCTCGAGATCTGCAACCGACGCCGGCGGCAGGCTGATGTCGGTTTCATCCTGGTCGGCAACCTGCTGCCCCGACTCGCTGGCCCGGGCTTGCGGATAGGGCTGGCTGATATCGGTATCGTCGCCGCCCGGCGCAAGCTGGCTGAGGTCGGTTTCGTCACCAGCGACCGCGGGCGACAACTCGCTGACACTGGTTTCATCCTCGCGCTGTACAAGCTGACTCAAATCAGTTTCATCCTCGCCGGCAACCTGTTGCCCGGATTCGCTGGCCCGGGTTTGCGGATAGGGCTGGCTGAGGTCGGTTTCGTCGCCAACTGGCGCAAGCTGGCTGAGGTCGGTTTCGTCGCCAGCGCCCGCGGGCGACGGCTCGCCGACACCGGTTTCATCCTCTCGCTGCAGAAGCTGGCTTAAATCGGTTTCATCTTCGTAGACACGCGGTTCACGGCTGACAAACTCCGGTTCACCGAGGAAATCGGCGACATCTTCCTCGGCGAAAATGATCGTTTCATCTTCGCCGGTCTGCATTTGCTCGCTTAACGAGGGGCTCTCGGTTTCGGTTGAATCGGGTATTTCCAGACGGGTTTCGGTGCCGTCCTCAGGCTCGACCAGGGTACGCTCGAGCCGGGTCTCGAAATCCGAATGATCGATTTCGGTTTCGGTTTCGTCCGACAACGGTCGCCGGGGTTGCTGCAGGCCTTCATCCACGCCACTTTCAAGCGCAGAGATTTCCTCGGCGGCGTCGTCGATCACGGTTTCATCCGACGATCCGGCCTGCGGAACCTCTGGCTTGCTCTTTTCCGCCTTTTGCTCGGCGGCTTTTTTCAGCGCGTCTAGCAGTAAACTCATGCGTTTTCTCGGCTACTCGGAGAATATCTGCGGTTTCAGGAACTTCTTGAAATCCTGCAGGCTGGAATCGAGGCTGGCATTACCGATAACCCGCGGCCGCAGAAAAATCACCAATTCGGTCTTGTCGTACTCGCGCGACTTAGTGCCGAACAGCAGACCGAAGCCCTTGACGTCATGCAGCCCCGGGGTGCCGGATTCCTGTTCGGCGGCGGAATCCTGCATCAGGCCGCCGATAACCGCGGTATTGCCGCTGGCTACACGCAGCACCGACTCCATTTCACGCACCTGGATTTCAGGCACTTCGCTGAGCTCGATCTGCTCGTCGCTGCCAGCTATGCCAAATGCTGGCGGCGCTTTAAAACCTAAAATGCGGGAAATGGTCGGGCGTATATTCAATATAACCTCGTCACCGCCGGTAATAAATGGCGTCACGTTCATGACAAAGCCGACCGGAACCGTATTGACCGTACTTTCGACCGTGACCACCGCCGGGCTATTGTCGGTTGCCGGTTCGCGATCTATTTCCTGGGTGAAATAAACGATGTTGTCGACCACTTTCAGGATCGAGGTCTGGTTGTTCAGCGCCATGATTTTCGGGCTCGACATAACCGAAACGTCACCGAAGCGATCCAGAGCCTTGATCGCCGCCGAGATATCCCGCTCGCTATCGCTGTTGGCATAGGTAGCGGATACCACCGGGCTCTGGGCTGCACCGATAGTCTCGGCGAGTACATTCTGGCTCAGGCTCCAGCCGTCCCCTACCGCGATTCGAGACCAGTCGACGCCGGCCTGGAAATCATCGCTGAGCGTGACTTCGACCACCGTCGCCTCGATTAATACCTGGCGCCTGGCACTGCCCATCACCATGTCGATGAAACCCTGAATTTCGTCATGCGCAGCCGCCGTGGTGCGCACCGAAATGGTGCCGGATTCACGGTTTGATATGACGCTGCCACTGACGTCGCCAGGCGAGGCCATGGCGGCAATATTCTTTTCCAGCGTGACCCAGAATTCGTTATTGGCCGTGCTTTGCACCGACGCCGAGGAATTGCTGCCGCCGCCACCACCACTGCCGCCTTCGACGGTACCGGTCGACGCGATTTGCGTGGCGACATCGATCGAAGTGGTGGTTTCGCGCGCCATGTTCAGATAATCGATTCGATAAATGCGCGTAAATGGTTTGTCCACCTCGACCACCAGGTTCGGCCCATCGAGATAATAGCGCAATGAAACCTGGCGCGAGATACGTTTCAAAATTTGCGGCAGGGTTTGATCGATCGCATTAATGCTGATGCGGCCATCGATCGCCGGATCGATATCCAGGTTGAGCCTGGCGTCGCGCGCCAGCGCGAACAGCAATTCGCTGGCCGGCAGGTCGGTCGCCACCACGGTGAAGGTTTGCATCGCTTCGGCGGGTTCGGGCACTGCGATGATCGGCACCTGCTCCACTACCGGCGGAATGTCGAGTTCAACTTTTGCCGCAGGTGGTGGCGCCTGGTCCAGGTGTCCCTCCGATGCCGTCATTCGCTCGTCTTTCTTCCCCGGAACCGAACAGGCCGTCAGGCCGAACAAAACGAGTAACAGTGCAATTCTTTTCATTGTGTTATTCCAGTTAAAATCCAGACTGCTAAAGCAAAGCTTTCTGCATGCGGTAAACCGAATGCAGATAAGGCGAATTGATCTTTACCGACTCGGGCAACTGCTCGAGCTGATTCCTACCCTGTGTTAAAGAATCAAATTCGCTATAAAAAACCCGATATATACTTCTTTCCTCGGTGCTGACTTCGTATAAATATGTTTTCGACAAGTCCAGCGGCCAGTCATTACGTAGATAATAGACCAATTCACGGGCTGCCGACTTACTACGCATCAATACCTGTATCGACACCTTGTCGCGGTCTGCCTGGCTAAGCCAGTCGAGGCTCTGCCGCAACTTTGTGTCTAGCCATTGATTATAATCGGCGGTCAAGCTGAGGTCTGTACCGGTCTCCGATGCCAGAACCGCGCTCGAAGCGGCCTGATCCAGCGCCTTTTTTAACACCAGATCCTCGTCAGCCGGCGCCTGTACGCTCGCCTGCTGTACCGCGGCTTCGACTTCCTGCACCACTTCCTCGACTTGCTGCACCAATGCCTCGGTTTTTTGCTTAACGTCATTCGCCGACTGCGTCTGCTGCATCGACGCCTCGGCCGGTTGCTTAATGTCATTCGCGGACTGTGCCTGTTGGCTCGCGACATCTGTTTGCCGGCTTACGGACTGTTGCGTCTGGCTGAGCGTTTCGGTTTGCTCGGCTGCCGCTTCCGGCGCTGTTTCGATGCCCCCCGTATCCGCCTGCATCTGACTGCTCTGCGTCACCGTTTCGGTAACGGGTTTAGAAGTTTCCGGGACCTGCGGCGCAATATCTGTGACCGGCTTGTCATTTATAACGACATTTTGCGAATTGGCGTTCAATGCGGCGCTTTGTAGCGGCAACCACAGCGACCGTGTCTGATACAACGCGACCGCCAGCGCAGCGACCGCGAGCAGACCGAGCCACCACAATTTCCGGGACTTGCCACCCGTTCCCTGGTTGAAAGCGCTGTCATTGACCGCAGCGGTGACGTGCTTGCTGCTCAGGTTGTGCGTACCCTCGGCAAACGCGGACAGCAGAATCTTGTCGGCGATGATGTTGATACGCCGCAAAAGCCCGTCCGAATGCTGCTCGACTTTCTTCGCCACCGACTGGTTAATCAGTTCCGGCCCGGTATAACCGACTTCGCGCATTCGAAAGTTGAGATAGTTATGAATCTCGTCCCGGGTTAACGGATCGAGAATAAAATTATGGGTTATGCGCTCTCGTAATTGCCGGATCGACTGCTGCGACAGGTTTTGGTCCAGCTCGGGCTGCCCAAACAGAACGATTTGCAACAGCTTGTTCTGGTCGGTTTCGAGATTGGACAACAGCCGGATTTCCTCGAGAGTTTCAATCGGCATGCCCTGCGCTTCCTCGATGAACAGCACCACCTGCTTGTTTTCCATATGCCGCTGCAGCAGGTAATCCTGTAACAAATGCATGACTTCGTGCTTGGAGGCATCCTTGGCCACCGGCAACGACAGCTCATGCGCGATCACGAACAGGATGTCTTCCGGCGATACGCTCGGGTTCGCAATATAAACAATCTCAACGGCGTCCGGCAATTTCAGCTGCAGCATGCGGCACAACATGGTCTTGCCGCTGCCGACTTCACCCACCACCTTGATGATGCCTTCGCCGCGATCAATCGCGTATACCAGTGCCGCGAGTATATCGCCGCGCTTGCCGCCCTCGTAAAACAGGCTGGTATCCGGAGTTATCTTGAACGGGGGGCGTTCGAGGCCGAAATAATCTTCGTACATGGCCTAGTTCCTGTCCTCGAACCGGTCCATTCGGCCATACAGGGTAGTACGGTTAATGCCGAGCATTTCGGCCGCCTTGCTGACGTTGCCGTCATGCTCGCGCATAGCCAGATCGATAGCCTGTTTCTCGACCAACTTCAATAGCCGGTCGAGTTCGAAGTCGGCATCATGCAATGCTTCGTTGAGCCAGTCTTCGCTACTGGGGGTGCCGTTGTGTCTTTGTAATCCTGACATTTCTCTCTTCAGCACCTCTGGCTTGATAGTCTGCCCGGGATACTTTGCCGAAAGTCTAATTATTATATTTCTTAATTCTCGCACATTTCCCGGAAATGTATAGGAATTCCAGAGCTTTAGCGCATCCTCGTCAAGCGCGAAGGTAGCCAGCTGCTCGGCCACCTGCTGCATGAAAAAAAGCAGTAACTCGTGGGTATCGCCGTCGCGTTCCCTGAGCGGGGGTACACGGACCGTCAGCACGCTCAGGCGATGGTATAAATCCTCGCGAAACGCCCCGCTCCTGATTGCGGCAAAAATATCCTTGTTGGTCGCCGCCAGCACGCGTGCAGAAGAGTGTCGCGGCTGGGTTTCGCCGAGCCGGTAGTATTCGCCGTTTTCGAGCACGCGCAGCAACTTGGCCTGCAGATCCAGCGGTAAATCGGCGACTTCGTCGAGCAGTAAAGTACCGTCCCCGGCTTCTTCGAAAAAACCCTTCTTGGTATCGGTAGCGCCCGTGAATGAACCCTTGACGTGGCCAAACAGTTGCGATTCCAGCAGTTCGCCGTTGAAGGCGGCACAGTTCAGCGTCAGGAAAGGCTCCAGTTTGCGCGAACTGCAGCGATGCAGGTTGCGCGCGGTAACTTCCTTGCCGCTGCCAGATTCACCTTCGATCAGCACCGGGTAAGGCGAATCGGCTATTTGGCGAATCTGCATGCGCAGCAATTCGATTTCCTCGCTGGACCCGACCAGGTCTTCGATATCGCCATGACTGCTGGCGTCACCGCCACCGGCGATGATCTGCTTTTTCAGTCGCACCTTGATTTCAGCGATATCACAAGGCTTGGAGATAAAATCGACCGCGCCGTCTTCCTTGGCCTGGAACACGTGTTTCTTGTTGTCCTGGCCCGATAGCACCAGTACGCGGGTGGAGGGGTGCATTTGCGAAATCTTGCGAATCACCGCCAGCCCTTCGTCGGGACGGTGCGTATTCGGCGGCAGGCCGAGATCGATCAACGCCAGCGTCGGCGAGTCCGACATCTTGTCTATCAGCGCGAAACTCGAGGGCCGGTCCGAGGCGCGCTCGACGTCGTACTCTTCGCTGAGCACATACTCGAGGCTGTCGGCGATAATGGCATCATCGTCGACCAGCAACAGTGTCGGCTTTTTCTCACTGTTCGGCGGCATCAGGAATAACCCAGAAGTTAATCTACTTAGTATAGTGTCTAAATTTCAACAACTCAAATGATACTTTAATATTGACATAAAACTATTTGAATTATAAGGAAAAATTGAAATCTCGCATTTCCTTTAGATAAGTGTATCGTCAATTTCGGGACATCTCTGTTAAGCGCTTCAAGTTTTTGTCAAAGGCCGTCAGATCGCACAGGACCAGGCTTACGGCGGGTCGATCGAAACGCTGGCCTGCATCTGGCGCTGAACGTAGTCGAGCGAGCCATAGCTTCCGCTGCTGGCGACCGACTTCAGATTGAAGGTATGGATTAGATCGGGCCCGCCTTCGTCATGCGTGGTGCGATCGCATTCAACCACAATATTGAAGCCGGCAAAGGCGGCGCTGGTAAAACTGCTCGAGGCGACACAACTGTCGTTGACGATCGACTGATGTATGCCCCACTCGATGCCGCTGCGCGCCGCCTGGATGGCGCGCGCGCCCTGCACCCCGTACAGCAGCGTGGTTTGCTGCACCGAGCGAATGTTGGCGATATAAACAACCAGCACCGCAACCACTACCAGCAGAAAGATGGCCGCAATCAGGGTGAATCCATTTTGCTTCCGTTTCATGGCAGGTTCATCACGTGAATCTGGTGCAACAGGTTGACCGACTCACCGCTGTCGCTGATGGTGATTTCGACGGTCAAAATGCCTCCACGCTGCGCACTACCGGCGCTGTAATTGAAACTGCAACCTGAAAGCTCCGAAACCACCTTGCCGGAAGCAACCCCGAAATCGGCGGGCGTCGTCGGCTGGCTGGCCCGAAAGCCGTAACCGGCGTAGCGCAGGATCTGGTTGGCCGCGGGGTCGCAAATATAACTGATTGAACTATCGACGAAAAACACGCGTTGCCCCGGTGACTGCTGGGTAAATCGAAACGGCAGATTCAGCGTGATTTGATCCTCCTGATTGACTCCGGGGTTAAGCGTGTTTACCGAAATCGAGGTGGCCGCATTAGTAATAATGCCCTGATCATCGACATCCACGGCCTCGGCATAAATGTTGATCGAGGTGTTGTATATGACAAGTCGGTTACCGGGGTTGAATTCGGCCGGATTGTTAAGCGTGCCAAGCAGATTGAACATCTGGTCGGCAGCGGCAAAATCGAGCACAAAATTAGAGTCAGCGATGTAAATTCCACCTTCGTCATCGCGGTAACGCCCGCCGTCGACAATATTCACCATTTCCAGCGCGCTACCGCCGCCTACCGGGGTAATACGTATACTGTTTGGCAGCGCCCGGCGAACGTCGCGCGCAATCTGGCGCAGCGCCATCTCCCCCTGATCGACCAATTGCTGACGGCGCACCTGCGCCTCGTAGGCCTCGATCGGACTGCTGATCAACATTCCAGCACCACTTGCAAGCACACCGAGCAACACCACCACCACGATCAACTCGATCAGTGAAAATCCGGCCTGTGGCGTTCGCGGCTTCATGGGTACCTCGTGCGAAAGCCGCTCAACAGAATATTCGAGATGGCCGCATGACTGACGCTGACATCGACCCGCAATGCGTCCGCCGCCGGTATGCCGCCAAGCGTGGTGTTGGTTACGTTGACGGTCACCGTGTAGGCCGCGAGCGCGGCCACCGGGTTACCGAACTGGTCTGCCGCGGGTCCGGCGGCAAGGCTGCGGTAATCCTTGACGTCGTCGAATTCGGCACGTCCCGCCTCGCCCTCGTCGGTGCCGGTTTCGCCACCCTGCGGGTCGTTGAACGAGCGCAGCAGGATCTCTTCGAGATAGGCTTCGGCAATGGTGGTGGCCTGCTGCTGGATCACCGGATCGGCACTGCCGCGCACCATGTTGGCAAAGCTCATCAAGGCGACCGAGGCAATGCTGACGACAACGATGGTGACGATTACTTCGACTAGCGTAAAGGCGGATTGAAGGCGCATCGAACTACAATACCTCGGTCAGCCCGGTGCTGTCGTGCACGCGAAAGCGATAAGTGATGGCGCCACTGCTGAGATTGAAATCGGAGGTTGGCTCTTCGCGCACGCCCTGCGCGGTAAAGGTGATGGTGCCCGCGGTCAGGGTGTATCCGGCCGGGATATCGGTGTTCTGGTAGCTGTTACCACGATTGGCCGGGTTCACTACCAGGACGCTGAAGTCGCCCCCGGTACAGGTCGAGCTCTGGCGCAGCTGGTAACTGCTGGCGGTGGTAATAACGCGTATTTTACAGCCGCTGCTGATGGCGTATTTTTGCGCGAAACGCACCGCGTTGACGGTGTCGTCGAAGAAGCCGCGCGCGGCGAACGCATCGCCGCCGCTGAAGCGCCCCAGCGCGACCACGCCGAGGATGCCGAGCAGTATCATCACGGTGATCAGCTCGATCAGAGAAAAGCCTGAATTATGCCGAATGTTTACTACAATCATGAGAATTCAATTAAGAATTTTGCTCTTATTTAAGCACAAATTTTTAAAAATTTGTTTATCAAAATCATTTACTTATAGATTACATTGACTATATTACTTTAAGTAAAGTCCAAAGTTATAAAATGATTCAGTAAAACTACTCTACTGCTAGGAGTGTAGAACATGTACAAGTCACAGAAAGGTTTCACCCTGATTGAACTGGTGGTGGTTATCGTATTGCTTGGAATTTTGGGTGTAACCGCACTGGGTAAGTTCCAGGATTTATCCGGTGACGCGCAGATTGCCGCTAACACCGGTATCGCCAGCGAACTGGCGGCGGCATCCAGCGTAAACTACGCGGCGCGGGTGCTGGACAATACCGCCGGCGTCGATCTTAGCGCCGATGGCATCACCTGCGCGAGCCTGGTGGACGGGACCGGCACATCGCTGCTTGCGGTGGCGTTACCGGTCGCCGACTACACAGTTACCGGCACGGGCAACTGCACTACCAACGGCCCCGGCAGCACATTCAACTGCACCATCGCCGAGACTCCCGCCATAGTAGGTGTAACAGATGGCACCGCCGCGGTAATCTGCACCCCATAAAAGCTCATCGCCTAATTACAAGCTCGACTTAAACGGCCACGTTCTTCGTGGCCGTTTATTTTTTATCCAGTTTCAATGATCTAAACTGATCGGTAGCCGAATCGAAACGCCCGTTGCCGTTGCCGTCACCGTAGTTGAGCCTGACCCTGAAAACCTGGGGCTCGGGCAGATGGAAAGGCACATAGATTAAATCGCCACGCCCGGCCAGGTAATACCAACCACTTTCCTCCCCAGCCGTTTCAAACCTGTCGATTTCACCCCGGTACGGAATCGTATGCGCCAGGTATTCCTTTAAAAACTCAAACGGATTCGCTCCCTCGAGAGCGGCCAGGTCGTCAAGCCTGCCCTGCGTGGCGTAGGTTGCAAAAACAATGAAAAGCGCGCTATCGATAACTCGCCGGGTTTGCTCGACCGACTGCAGCTCGATCGCCTGCTCGGCCTTGTCGGTGTAGTGCAGGAAAACATAGATGAACAGCAGGATCAGGACAACCATCGCCGAGAGGCGGAAATTGATTGCCCCCGGATGCGAACCCAGGGTTTTCATCGCCCCGCGAGTTGCGCGATATCCCACATCGGCACGAAGATGCCCAGCGCGAGCACCAGCACCATGGCGCCGACGGCGACATAGATGAGCGGTTCGATCTTGTCGGAAAGGGTTTTGACGTCGTAGTCGACTTCCTCTTCGTAGAAGTCGGCGATGAATGACATCATCTCGTCGAGATTGCCTGCCTCCTCGCCGACCGAGAACATCTGCATCACCACCGGCGTGAACATGCCGGTACGATGCGCTGTGCGGGTCAGCGCCTCGCCGCGCTCGATGCCCTCGCGCATACCGTTGACATGACTGGAAATGAAGTCGTTACCGATCGAGCGTGAAATCACCCCCATCGCCTGGACGATGGGCACACCGGCGCCATAGGCCATGGAAAACGAACGCGCGAAACGCGCCATGAAGGAACGGTGCAGGATTTCACCGATCAGCGGCGCGTGCACGATAAAGCGGTGCCATTTGTAACGCCCTGCATCGGTGTTGACATAGTATTTGAATCCAAAAAACGCGCCCACCAGCGCGACACCGCATAAGGCCCAATAGTCGACGAAAAACCGGGAAGTATTGAGCAAAACGGCGGTTTGCCACGGCAGCTCGAGTTGATTGGCCTCGAAAAAACTGGCGAATTTAGGGATCACGAACAGGTTTACGATACCCATGGCGATGGTAATGGCGATGATCACCGTCGTGGGGTAACGCAGCGCGGTTTTTATATTCTGGGTAATGCGCCGATTGCGGTCGATGTAGTCCGCCATCAGGGCAAAGGTCTCTTCCAGGCGCCCGGTGTTCTCACCAACCTGGATCATGCTGATATAAAGATTACTGAATACCCGCGGATGACGCGCGCAGGCAACCGACAGACTGCGGCCGGACTCGAGTTGTTCGAGAATGTCGCGCAGCGACTTGATCAACAGCGGATTCTCCACCGACTCGAGGATACCCGAGATCGCGCGCGTGATCGGTATGCCGGCCTTGATCAGCGCACCCATCTGGCGCGTAAACATCAGCATCTCCTCGATGCTGACCTTGTGCAGGTTGAAGCGGTCACGAAACACTTCGAGCACATCGATCTGCTGCTTCTTTTCGACGATCGAGATCGGGGTGACGCCGCGGTCCATCAGCACACCGGCGACCGCATTACTATTGGCGCCCTCGATCTCGCCGTCGACCACCTGGCCATTGCCGCTTCTACCCTTGAACTCGAACTGCGGCACTAGTCGTCAATCTCCAGTACCGGCGGATGATCGAGCACGTCGTCGGGCACTTCACCGGCGAGGCGCAGCATTTCCTCGATCGAGGTCAGGCCGTTAGTCGCGTGCTCATGCGCAACCATCACCAGCGGCTGGTAGCCCGGCGCACGTTCGGCGGCCTCGACAAATCCCTGCGAATCGTCATGGCGCAGTTTTTCCGCCAGCTCGGCATTCATGTCGAGCAGTTCGTAAACGCCCATGCGCCCCTGGTAGCCGGTTTCGCCGCATTGCTTACAGCCGCGGCCCATTTTGTAGCTGTACTGACTGGAGTCGATCAGCAGATCGTCACGCAGCCAGCCGGCCTCGAAATCGGTCGGCGTATAGTCTTCACTGCAGCTCTGGCAAACCTTGCGCACCAGGCGCTGGGCAATGATGGTGCGCAGCGTGCTGGCCAGCAGGTAACCTTCGACGCCCATGTCCATCAGTCGGGTGGCGGTTGAAATCGTGTCATTGGTGTGCAGCGTCGATAACACCAGGTGGCCGGTCATCGCCGCGCTGACGCCGATTTCGACGGTTTCGGCATCACGCATCTCGCCGACCATGATGATATCCGGGTCCTGGCGCAGGGCCGAGCGCAGCACGCTGGCGAAGGTAAGCCCGATACGCGGATTGACCTGCACCTGGCTGATGCGATCGAGCCGGTATTCCACCGGATCCTCGACGGTGACGATCTTCGATTCGCGCACGTTGAGCTCCGACAGCGCGGCGTAAAGCGTGGTGGTTTTACCGCTACCGGTGGGGCCGGTAACCAGAATCATGCCGTTGGGCAGATGGAAGTTCTTGCGGAAACGGTGCAACAGCGTTTCCGGCATACCAAGCGCTTCGAGATCGAGCGCGCCCTTGGTCTGGTCGAGAAGGCGCATGACCACCGACTCGCCGTATTGTACCGGCATCGTCGACAGCCGCACGTCGATATCGCGGTTGTTCACCAGCACATGGAAGCGTCCGTCCTGGGGCAGGCGTTTTTCGGAAATATTGAGACCGCACATCAGTTTCAGGCGAACCACCACCGCCGGCGCAATCTGGATTTCCTGCATCACCTGCTCCTGCAGCACGCCGTCGACACGCTGGCGTATGCGGATTACGTGCTGGTCGGGTTCGATGTGAATGTCGGAGGCGCCGACCTGCACCGCGTCCTCGAATATCGACTGCAGCAGCTTCGCCACCGGCGCATCGGTCATCTCGGTCTGCAGTAACTCGTTCAGATCGGTCGCGGTTTCGGACAGGTCCTGCCCCAGTTCACTCGCCAGCGCGCTGATTTCGTCGGTACGCCGGTAAACCAGGTCAAAGTTTTCCAGCAGTGCGGATTCGCGCACGATTGCCTGCTTGACCGGTTTGTTCAGCTTGCCCTGGATTTCATCGAGTGCGTATATATCGGTGGGATCGGCCATCGCCACCAGGTAATCCTGGCCACGATCCTCGAGCACCAGCGCGCGGTAGCGGCGCGCGAGCGATTCCGGCAGCAGCTTGGCGGCCTCATTGCTGTAGTTGTAGTTATTAATATCGATTAACGGGATATTAAGCTGGCTGGCGAGCAGGTTGAGCAGGCTGTTCTCATCGATCATGCCGAGTTCTACCAGCGTGCCACCAAGCTTGCGGCCTAGTTTTTTCTGTTCGCTGAGCGCATGCTGCAGCTGATCTTCGGATATCAGGCCTTTTTCAACCAGCAGGTCGCCGAGCCGTATTTTCTTGGTAAATGCCATTAGTTCAACACCCGCTCGAGCGTAACCCTGCGTTTGTCGACGAAGGCCTGGAGTGTATTGCTCAGTTTACCCAGCGAAGCAGCCCGACGATAGGAAGCCAGGGCGTCTTCGAGTTTTGCGCTATGCTCCAGCGATATGCCGAGGCCGACCCAGTTTCGTGCGCTGTTCGCATCCAGCTCGAGCGCCAGTCGATAGTGTCGTATCGCGTTCGCATGCTGATCGAGGCGCTGGTAACTGGCGCCAAGCAGGGCCTGCTCGACCGGATCGGGCCGGGTGTCGGCGGAAAACAGCCGAATGACCGCGGAGTAGTCGGCGCCCTGAAACAGCGAGCGCCCATATTCGGTTCTGAACAAGCTTTCCTGTGGATACCTGTCCATAGATTCGCGAGCCAGCCGGCTAAAACGTTCGGCGTGTTTCTGGTCCTGGTAAAGCGCCAGCAAATGCAGCCGCGCGTTATGGTCCTCGACGCCGGTGAGCAGCCCCAGCAGCAGGTTCTCGGCATCGGCATAGCGGCGTGAATTGATCAACTCTACCGCGTATTCGAGCTGGTTGGTGGATTTCGCATTCGGATCGGTCGATTTTATTTCCAGTTTGACCAACGCCGCTGCGGGCGCTATTGCGGTCGATGCCGATTCAGCCACCGCCACCGATTCAGGAACTTGAAATGGCGCAGGCCGCCCGGATAATGGCTCCGCCACTTCTGGGGTTTTGGCTGGCGTCGTTTCGGTAGCGGCAACAGCCGGCGCCGGCGGCGCGATGGATTTTCTCAGGCTGATCGCCCAGACCGACTCGCCATCGATTTCGCCTTGCCGGGTTTCGACCAGTATTTCGGGCGCCGTGTCGAACTGGATATCCACACCCTGCGCGGTGGCGCTAATTGCCAGGCCGTTAATCCAGGGGTTGTCGGATACTTCAGGCGCTACAATCTGACTTTCGATATCGCGCAGATGATAGCCAAAACTATTTTCCCTGCGTTCCTTCAGATAGGCCACCACCTTTTCGCGCAGCACGAATTCGAGCTGCATATCCTGTTCCGATTCGCGAATTTGCAGGCCGATAATCTGGTTGCCGATCACCTGCTCGGTAACGATACCGGCGCCGATATCGTCGGCAGCCAGCGGCGCTTCGATCGCCGCGCTTAGCGGATCGGCTTCCATCTCCACCGGCAGGCTGGCGATACTGTCCGACGCCACCAGCGAAACCGGCGCCGCCACCAGCGGCATCGGCTGCTGCTGAAGGTAAAACCAGCCGCCTGCGGCCGGCACCAGCAACAGCAGCGTTGCCAGCGCGGCCGGTTTCAAATCCCGGCGCGTCTGCGACTGCGCCGAAACCGAGGCAATTTCGATCGGGGTGAACCTGCTTTCCCTGGTTTCGAGATCCTTTAAGACATTATTGATGACGCTCATTGCAACTGGCTGTCGGCGGCGGCGGCCTCGATGTGTTTACTGCTGACATAAAATTCTCCGCTGGCGTAGGACAGCATTAACGCCTTGTTGCAGAGGACGTTGATCACCCTCGGAATGCCCTGGCTCAACTTGTACAGTCGGCGCAGCGCGCCGTTGTCGAACAGCTCGGGGCCGCGGTATCCCGCCGATTTCACGCGATGCATTAAATATGAACGCACCGAATCGCGATTCAGCGGTTGCAATTGATAGGCATGCATAATCCTTTGCTGCAGCTGTCGAATGCTGCTTTGCGCAAGGCGCGCATCGAGTTCGGGCTGTCCGAACAGCACGATTTGAACCAGCTTTTGCTTCCCGGTTTCAAGGTTACTGAGCAGGCGGATCGCTTCCAGACTTTGCTCGGGCAGCGACTGGGCCTCGTCGAGAATAATGACGGTAGCACGGCCCTGGCGCGCATTGGCGATCAGGTATTCGTTGATGCAGGTCATGTAGTTGTCATGCTCGAGCCGATCGGCGATACCCATCTCGACCGCCACCGCGTCCAGCAGGGCATTGCAATTCATGTAGGGATTAGGGATGTACACCGTATCGTATTCGTGCTCCAGCGCATCCAGCAGTTTTCGGCAAAGCAGGGTTTTGCCGGTGCCGACCTCGCCGGTTACCTTGATGAATCCGTCGCCGGCGCGAATCGCCACCAGCAACACGTTGAGCGCTTCTAAGTGGGTGAAGGACTGGTAAAAAAACTCGGTGTCAGGCGTCAGGCTGAACGGCTTTTCCGACAGTCCATAATATTGTTCGTACATTACTCAGCTTCCGCGGGACTGGCGTTCAGGCGCTTCACACGATCGGCGCTTTGTTGAATATAATTGGACCAGACCTTGTTGTTGTCGACGACGATGGGGCGCAGCAGGATTACCAGTTCGCTGCGACGGTTGATTTTTCGTTTCTGCTTAAAGGCTTCTCCGACGAACGGGATATCGCGCACGCCCGGCACCCCACCGTCTTCATCGCTGGCGATATTCTTCATCAGCCCTCCGATAACGACCACCTGGCCGTTGCGCGCCCTTACCACGGAATCTGACTCGCGCACCGTGGACAGCGCCAGCGGCAACTCGAAGGTTTCACCGCCAAGGGTTATCACCTTCAGTTGATCGGTGATTTCGCTGATGCTGGGATGTATATGCAAAATCACTTCGCCCTCCCGCTGATCT
>Ga0224508_10000198_pt1 | contig 63428 bp, 83 predicted proteins | sample SF_Jan12_sed_USG_4_FD_170157 | JGI IMG/M metagenome (GOLD analysis project Ga0224508, IMG submission 170157) | Sediment microbial communities from San Francisco Bay, California, United States - SF_Jan12_sed_USGS_21 | ecosystem: Environmental > Aquatic > Marine > Sediment | place: USA... | reverse complement strand
CTAAAAGAAAAGCAGCAAAGAAAACCGCGCCAAAAAAGGCAGCTCCTAAAAGAAAAGCAGCAAAGAAAACCGCGCCAAAAAAGGCAGCTCCTAAAAGAAAAGCAGCAAAGAAAACCGCGCCAAAAAAGGCAGCTCCTAAAAGAAAAGCAGCAAAGAAAACCGCGCCAAAAAAGGCAGCTCCTAAAAGAAAAGCAGCAAAGAAATTAAAATCTAGGAGATAAAACCAAACATCTTCATTTAGTTTTTAATCATTAATTACTCGATTATGATTTAGTTTTGTTCAAGAAAATTTATTTCTAAATATTCATTTTTGGAGTCTATTCCGTATCAAGTACTAAATTGTAGCATTTTTCAATTTCTTCTTTTTTTATGTGAGATACTCTCTCGATATCCTCAAGAGTGATGTTTTTTGGAATCACATGTGATATTGCATAAACACAAACAGCGGCAATCAAGTAAAATGATTCATATCTGAATGGATTCTTTTCTAGCAACTCAAGATGAAGATTTTCAGCCTTTAGGATTGCTGAATCGTCTAATTTGAAATCCTCCTGAAATTTTTTATAAATGGTTACTGTCTTTTGTTTGCTCAACTTTTTTGTTATGCAGGCATATTTTATGAATAATTAACTGTTCAAATACAGCACACTCTGGTTTAAATGCCATTTTTGTGACTATTATTTTTATGAGAAATCAAGTTCTGCTCCTTATCTTTTGATGGTAAATCACGCTTGATTCCTCTTTGTATATTGTTGTTAAGAAAGTATATGACAAAGGATCCGCTTTAAGTATAGTTTTACTGTATTTTTAATGGCGATAGAGAGGATTGAATATACGAAGTAAAACTCTTGCATATGAAATTGACACTGTAGTTCAAAATGCAGTTGATGAAGGGCGTAATCATCTAAATGATGAGGAGGCCAATCACTTTATCAAGATTAGTGAAAAGCTAGTCAAAGAATATGTAAGAGAATTAGAAAACTCCTCAGAATTGTAATCTTAGTATTTTTTGCATTATTAAACTAATCAATATTAGATCAAATTTGAATTAAAATATTCAAAAATTTTGTGGTAAATAAGAATAAAAAACAAAAAATAATAAAAAATATAGTCTACTAAGGATTAACTTCCATTTTTCCGAATTTTCCTTTGGTTAAGGAAACTTCGTCTTTAAAGGAATTTGTATAACCATTTGTAATCACAATGGTGTCTCCTACATTTACTGCTTTGATGTCATCTCCCCAAAGGGTAAGTTTAATTTCATCATTCTCGGTTTCCCCATCATTTAATACTGCATCACATACATCGATGGTTCCTCCGCTTTTGAGGTTGACAGTTCTTGGGTCGCCCTTACTCTTTACGACACCTTTTGTGTTTATTCCACTTCGCATGTTTCGCACTTGTGAAATTGGTTGGGATTCTTCCATGTCTTTTTGACCCTAATTCGCACAATTAAAAGCTTTGAAAATAATTCTTCTTTGGCAAAATTTTCAATTATTTTATACCGATCAAAAATTTTCATTTGTAAAAAATAATCAATTTTTTATTAAATTTATGCCTAAATTCTCAAAAATTTCTAAAATCACTTTTTAGGGATGAAATCGTAATGGTTCTATGTATGATGGAAAATGTCCTTTTTTCAAAATTATTGATAAGATTTTAGGAACTGATACACAGTCTAAAGATTATACTAAAAAATAATGTTCATTTTTTCTCTTCAAAATTCCCAATAGAAATTGAAAAATATCGGTCAATATTGAATTTCAATGCAGGGGTATCGAAGCCCGGTCAACCGAGAAGGACTCAAGATCCATCAATAGGAAATCCTTTCTCTTAGGAGTTCGTGGGTTCAAATCCCACCTCCTGCATTTAATTTTCTCAAAAACTATCTCAAACCCAAAAATTAATAGATAAAATCAATTTTCTTGAAAAATAAGATTCTTAAATTATACTAATTTTACGTCTGTTCTTTGACACTGGATAAAAATTCAATCCTCCCTTAAATGTGATATTTGCTTGAACTAATCTATGATTAATTTTTCAAAGAAAGTTACTGCAATTTGAGGGATATCTACGAATCTATTATTGTTTTTGGAATAATGACGGGCTTGTTACTTCCTGTATGATTGCTTTTGGTTACTTTTGTATCTGATAGCTGGTTGGATCTTTTGGAGTAATCTCTGTAATATCGATTTCAATTATAATTCTTGCAAAGAAGGGAAAACTTGGGGAATTTGGAAATATGTTTCAAAGGCAGATCGAGAAATTATTGAGGGGAAAAAGAAAGATCTTGGTATGCGTGGAATCGGTATTTGTTCTGGTTCTTTTGGGAGGGATGATTTTTACAATTGACCAAGGAAATACCACTTATTCACATGTGCAGGATCAATTTTTTATAAATGAAGACATTGGTGATCCTGAAACTTTAATGGCCCATACAAGTGATTGGACGGTAAAGGATTGGTTTAATGGGTTCATTATGGCTCCAACAGCATTTGTCACTATTTTTCCACAAATGAGTGCAATCATTGCCTCAATTGATGGGGTGCTTGATGGATGGCTAATGCATTTTTACGTCGTGGGATTTGTAGAATATGCTGAATTTTTAGGAATTTTGGTTTTGTATAGATTTGTAATCAAGACCAAACCTGTAAAAGAAATAAGAAATTTTTCTAGCAAGAACTGCATATATTTGATAAATTAATCCATTGACTGTAGATTCAGAACTCTATTCTTTGGAATTATGCTGTAATAGTTTTAACTTTAGATACTGAGTGATTGGAAATTTGTTTATGTAAGCTAGCCACTTGTTCTTCTTTGAAAGACAGATTACATCTAAAACATTTCCATGCAATCTCAGACATGGGTTAAATAATACACAAATTGCTTATAAGGATATTGAATGATTCTTCCAAAATATTACAAAACATTGATCAGTGTTTGTAATTCCTGTAATTTCTTTATAATTTACGATCATTTCACAATTTCTACATGGCTGAAAGGAAAACCAAGGGTTTAGAAGCAAAATAATCAAGATCAAAGAAAGAAAATGGTGGATATTTTTGAAATCTTTGGGGAATTATCGTATTTTGGAATTTTTCTAGTATTGATTGCAGTAAATGCATCCCCCCTTCTGATGCCCCCATCCTGGATAGTTTTAACTTCGTTTTATCTCCTTGATCCAACTCTGAATATCATTTTACTATCGGTAGTAGGTGCTACCGGATCTACAATTGGAAGGTATTTTTTAAAAAAAATCAGTGGATTATTTAGGAAATTTGTAGGAGAAGAGCAGAAATCCAATCTTGATATTATTGGTGATTATCTAAATAGGAAAAAGTTTGGATATGTGATTGCATCCTTTCTTTTTGGTGCAACTCCTCTTCCAAGTAACATGCTCTTTATTACATATGGCTTAATGCGAGCAAAAAATATTGGAATTTACATCGGATTTTGGTTTGGTCGTGTTTTATCGTATATTGTTATGATTTATTTTGGAAATGCCGTTTTAAAACCCTTTTTAGAAATATTTGAAGACCGACTCTTGGGAATTTTGTTAGTTGATTTAGTTGGGATAGTAGTGATAGTTTTCTTTGCTTCAATAAATTGGTCACTTTTAATTACTCAGAGGAAGTTAAAATTTACAAAACCCAAACTTTGGAGGCTCTAAATGACCGTTATTAATTTGCTTCAAAAACTGGTAAAGCAGAAAATGAAAAATGATTCTGCTCATGACTTTAATCACGTCATGAGAGTTTACAAAAATGCTCAAAAATTATGTAAAAAAGAGAAGGCAAATGAAAAACTTGTTCTCAGTGCGGCATTACTTCATGATATTGTTTCTTATCCTAAATCTGACAAGCGTTCAAAATCATCGTCATTGAAAAGTGCAGATGAGGCAAAGAAAATTCTAAAAAAACTAGGTTTTCCTAATCCCGAAATTCAAATAATTTCAGATGCGATTCGTGATCATAGCTTCTCAAGAGGTAAAACACCAACAACTCTGGAAGGTAAAATCCTCCAAGATGCTGATAGATTGGATGCTATTGGTGCAATAGGAATCGCGAGAGTTTTTGCAGTTGGGGGTTCAGAAAAAAGACCTTTTTACAATAACGAAGATCCTTTTTGTAAAATTCATACTCCAGATGATAATCTCTGGACTCTTGACCATTTCTATAAAAAATTATTGAAATTAGAATCTTTGATGAATACAAAATCTGCAAAAATTGAAGCAAAAAAAAGAACTATAATTCTAAAAGATTACCTTTCAGAGCTAAAACGGGAGCTTTAATTTTTTCTCAAAATCTAGTTTTATCCATAATCCACATACCTATCGTATCTCTTTTCTACTTCTGCGTTTAATCCATCTGTAACTTTTTGTATTTCATCTTTTATTCTAAAATCAATGTATTTTTGAATGTCCTGAAATTTTACTTCTTTTGGATAACAGTCAAAGACTGGATTAATCATTTTAAAATATTCTATTGTTTTTTCACGAAATTCTTCTCTTGTAGGTTTTTTGATTCCATTCATTCTAAACCAAATTGTAGCCCAACTGCACCCAACTATGTGAGGCAGTAAATCAAAGGCTCTTTGTATTTCAAATCTTTCGTCATTTCTCATGATTTTTGAAGGAATTGTGCTGCTGATTTTGCAAAGTATGTTACAATCATATCTGCACCTGCTCTTTTGATGGAATATAGGATTTCTTCAGTAATGTCCTTTTCATTTACCCATCCCTGTGCTGCTGCGCCTTTAACTAGAGCATATTCTCCTGAAACACTATAAGCTGCAACAGGAACATTGAATTGTCTTTTGGTTTCTGCAATCAAGTCCAAATATGATAATGCAGGCTTTATCATTACAATGTCTACTCCTTCGTTGATGTCAGTTTCAACTTCCCTCATTGCTTCTCTGGCATTAGTAAATGGAACTTGGTATGTTTTTCGGTCTCCAAATTTAGGTGCACATTCAGCTGCATCTCTAAATGGAGAATAAAACGAGGAACGATGTTTGGCAGAATGGGACATTATCGATACATCTGTAAATCCCTCATCATCCAAAGCCTTTCTAATTGCTGCTACTTGTCCATCCATCATTGCCGATGGGGAAACAGTATCCACACCTGCTTTAGCCTGGCTTAATGCAATTTTTGCTAACGTATCTATGCTAGAATCATTATCAATTTTGCCACCTTGAATAATACCACAATGACCAGTTGATGTATATTGGCACAAACAGACATCTGCCATGATTACTATCTTGTCTCCAAAATTTTCTCGAATTTGAGAAATTGCTTTTTGAACAATTCCTTTTTCATCAAATGCAGATGTTCCTGAATCATCTTTTTGAGTTGGAATTCCAAATAACATAATTGCTGGTATATTCAAATCCGAAATTGTTCCTACTTCATCATTAATGTCATCTAATGGTAACCTTTCAATCTCTGACATTGACTCTACCTTAATTCTAGTTTTTAGATCCTCTTGAACAAAAACTGGGCAAATCAAATCAGTAGGACTAAGAGTGGTTTCTTGAACAAGATCTCTCATTTTATCAGAAGTTCTTAGTCTTCGAAGACGTCTGGTAGGAAAGGACATATCAAATTTCCATTCGGGTAAAATATAATCCTAGTCTATCCTTGCTCTGTTTTCTTGTAGTCAAACAGCTTGCTTGCGACTTGTAATAAATCCGGTTTTCCTTGCTCTGAGGCCTTTCTAATATTGTTCATAGGTGTAGATACAATACTCTCCACCACTGCCTTGGTCAACTCTTCGATGATTTTGATTTTTTTCTCATCTTTTTCATCCAACATTGAGAGTGCTTTTTCTAATTCCTTTTGACGCAGCAAGTCTATGTTTTGGAATACATCTTTTACAAGTGGTTCTGCATCTAATCTTTTCATCGAAGCCTCTAGTACCGATACTTCCTCATTAATTATATTTTCAACTGTTTTTACCTTGTTTAATCGGGAATTCATGTTTTTTTCGACCATTTCTGCAATCTGGTCCAGATTCATTAACTTTATTCCTCCAATTGTTGCCACCCTTTCATCAACAGTTCTTGGATTGGACAAATCTAGTATCATCATTCCATTTTTTCTTTTTTCAACTGCATTTGTAATTCTGTCATAAGTTACCAAGAAATATGGAGCAGTGGTTGCTACAAATAACACATCATAATTTTCAAACCCTGATAAAACATTTTCAAATTTAACAGGTTGTCCTCCCATCGTTTCACAAAACGTCTTTGATCTTTCCAGAGTTCTACTGGTGACTGCAAAGTTGTATCCGCGTCTTTGAAGAGATTTTGCAACTAGTGTGGATACTTCACCTGTTCCAATTAACAGAATTTTCTTAAACTTTAATTCATCAATATTCTCTTCAGCTAATTTTACTGCCATGGATCCTACTGATATTCCTCCTTGACCAATTCCGCTAGAATTTCTTATTCGAGTACCAATACGAATTGCTTTATCAAATAGAGTGTTAAGATGCTGACCTGATGCCTTTGTATTTCTTGCAGCGGTAATGGAATTTTTTATTTGGCCAAGAATTTGCTCTTCTCCTATCACCATAGAATCTAATCCCGAAGTAAGTTTTAACAAATGATGAAAGGCTTTGTAATTCTCATCAATTTCTAAATTCTCATCAAATATTTCTTCGTCTAGCCCTGTTAAGGATGCCCAGGTTTTTTTGAATTTTTCTTGATCAAAATTTCTTGATTTTCCAAATAATTCTATCCGATTACAAGTTTGAACTATCACACATTCATCAAGTCCAGAATGTTCCTTGAACTGGGAATATGCTCCTTCAATATCTCTTATAGTGAATTTTTCTAAAATGTGAATTGGAGAATTACGAAAAGTAACACGTGCATTAATGATATTTTGACTCATTTCCAATCTCTCAATATCGCAATGATGCGGTTTTCAGCTTTTTTGGGTTTTCCGTCTTTTATTAACTGTTTAATCTCGTTATCACTCATGATGTTTTTCAGGAATGACTTTCTTCTAACTTGAGTATCAATTTTACTTTTTGCTAGAGTCCTTGCGATCTGCTGAATCTTGATTTGATCAATGTCCTCTTTTGTAATTATGTCCTTGAAAATTTTCTCGGCTTGAATTCTAATTTTTTTTGACATGGATGGACTGCGACCATTGGTAAAAATGGCAATCCGAATCATGTTTTCAATATCGATTATTGCGGGATTTGAAAAGTCACTCTCTTCTGGATTATCAGAACTATATGCAATGATTTTATTTTTTTTTGCTACACTGATAATTTTTTGATTGAGATTTTTGTCATTTGTGGTTGTAATTATAATGTCTGGCTTGAAATTTAAAATAAATTTGGTATCTTGAATTTTTTGTTTTTTTAATATTATCTTCTTTGCTTTTTCTAGCTTGTTAATTTGTGAATTAACAGAATCACTGATGACTATGATCTTGCATTCTTGATTTAGAATCGAATTAATTCGTTTTTGTGCTTCATTTCCACCACCAATTACGATGACTATTTTACCATGAATATTTAGATCAACTATCATCGATCAAAGGGATTTGAGTTTCTATTTATGTATTAAAAAACAAGGCGTAATTTTCGAGCTACATTTTTAATTGAATAGACGAGATATTGATTTAATGGCTTCTATGGGTGAATTGGATAAAGAACTTCTCAATGAAATTCAATGGACCTTTCCACTTGTAACAAGACCCTTTGATGCAATTGCTAAAAAATTTGATATTACTCCAGAAATTGTCAAAGAACATTTGAAAAATCTAAAAAAAATAGGTGTCTTAAGACAACTTAGTGCAATTTTTGATACTAGAAAACTTGGTTATACAAGTTCACTAGTTGCAATGGAAATTGAATCTGATAAACTAGAATATGTTGCTAGTCAAATTAACCGTCATCCTGGTGTTAGTCATAATTATGAACGTGATCATCAGTTTAATCTTTGGTTTACCTTAGCAGTTCCCCCTGGTTCTGATTTGAAGACAGAAATTGACAAGTTCAATGTTTTAAAAGGAATTAAAAAAGTAAGAATGCTTCCTACTTTACAGCTATTCAAAATAGGTGTAAAGCTTGACATGGTAGATGAAAAAAAACATGAGGTTGCTCCGTCTGAAGAAAAAAAAGAGATTAAAAATATAAATTTTGAACCTACAGAACAAGACAAAGACTTTATCCGTGAATTACAAAAAGACATGGAGATTATTGACGAACCCTTTGTAAATGCAGCAAACAATCTTGGTATTACAGAAAATGAATTGTTTGAAAAGATGAAACAATACGAGAACATTGGTGTAATGAGAAGATTTGCTGCAATCTTGCGACACAGACAAGTTGGGTTTACCGCCAATGGAATGATAGTTTGGAAAGTACCTGAGGGTAGGATATCTGAAGTAGGGGCAAAGCTAGGTGCATTTCCTCAGGTTAGCCATTGTTATGAAAGGCCAACATATTCTGATTGGCCATACAATGTATTTTCTATGATTCATTGTAAGACCCACGATGAGGCACACGAGATGGCAAAGACAATTCAAAATCAAATCCAGGTAGATGAATATCAAATTCTTTTTAGTTCTCGTGAATTCAAAAAAACCAGAGTAGAATATTTTGTAGAAAATTCCTTTAGTATAGAAGAGTCTATACCTGCTTCCTAAAACTCATTTTCATCATGTCCTACCACGTGAATCGTACAAAAATACTCGTCATTCATGTTACAATAAAATTCTGATTTTTCTTTACAAGTTTTACAGGGAGGTTTTTCATCGTGTTCGGATAGCCGTGTGTGGTAATTTTTACTCCTATTTGTGGTGTTTGAGTTTTTGTAAATCCTGGTAAACGTTGAAAAATATTCTACCTCTTTAGGTGAAAGGTCTTGTTTTTCTTTGATTTTCTTGATAATTTTCTCCCATTTTTTGTATTCTCCAATCTGCGCTAGTTTCATACGCTCTATGACGTCCAGGGTTTTTTTACCATCAATAAAATGATTCATAAAAATTAGTTGGTTTGGGGTGTGGCCTTTAATTCGTACTCTGGCCAAGTGTTATACAAGTCTTCAATTTCTTTCATATCTGAGGAATTGATGTAATTCCCATCAGAAATAACTGCAAAGGCCTCAATCTCTTCTTCACTAACAACGGTAGGCAAAACAGATGCAATGGCGTTTTTAGTCAAAATAAATTTGATTGCAAATTCTGTGATGGTCATTCCATTTCGTTCTGCAATTGGCCTGAACTGTTCTACTTTTTTCAAGGCTTCTTGTCTCCATTGCATTTTTCTATCTTTCCTGTGGTCATTACTTGGAATCACTGTTTCAGCTTTTACCTTACCTGTCAAAATTCCTGATGCATCTGGGACTCGAACCAGTATTCCTACATTTTGTTCAGATGCTTTTTTGATTAGGTCGTTTCCTGGAGTTTGTTCTAAAATGTTGTATACTGTTTGTACAGACGATACGTTATCTCTATCCATTGCTTCTAGCCCTTCTTGTGTCCACCCTATTGCAGGACCTAGGGCAATCTGAGATGTTTTCATTTTACCTTCTTGTATTAATTTATCAAATGTTTCAAAAGGTTCATTATTTCTAATTTGATCAATCTTTGGATTATGCATCCCAAAAGAATCTATGTAATTTGTTTGCAATCTCTCCAAGCTTGCATCCAGCGCTTTTTCTGTAAATTTTTTATCAAAATGTTGTGGTAACTCGGTATGGCCAATTTGTTCTACATTAGAAAAATCATATCCATATTTTGAGGAAATGACAATCTCATCTCTCATCCCCTTGAATACCTCGCCGATTAATTTCTCGCTTTTTCCTTTACCATACATGTCGGCAGTCTCAAAGAAATTAATTCCAACATCATATGCTTTTTTGAGCATTCTTTTGGCTTCATCATCCTCAATCTCTTTGCCCCACCAATCAAGACCGATAGTCCAGGCGCCAAATCCAATTTCGGATACCTTGATTCCGCTTTTCCCTAAAGTTTTGTATTTCATTTTGTTTTCTCTTTGATTCTTGTTTTGATTATCTCAAAACTATTCTAATCTCTAAAATTTCTTCATTTATGTTTATCCAAGATTTGCCAATATGATAATTTGTTTTTAATAAAATACCATTTTTTTAGAAACTGCTAACCTAGGCTGGATATTAAAGGCACGATGTCCTTCTTCACACATACAATCATAGGGATATCGTTTTTGACATAGGATGATACCTGGGTTTCCCTCAAATCCATAATGAGATCTTGGAAATCTCGAATATCGTCTACCTCGAATGCTAACATGAAATCCTCATCATGAATTCCAAAAGAGTATGTTGTGTTTAATACCACCTGTGGGTATTTCTTGCTAACCTCGATATGTTCGTCCATTATCTCCTGGCGTTTTTCTTTTGGCAATAGATACCATTCTCTTGTCTTTGTAAATGGATAAACAATCACGTGTTTTTTTTGCTCAATTCCTGTAACAAACCCGTGTGATTTTCCTTCTTTTACATATGTTGACGGCCTTGTACAGGAAAGATATGTTCTTGAGGGTATAATGTATTTTCCAAATACAGTTAGGTATAATTTCTCGATAACTGATTGAATCTCCTCAATTGTCTTTGCTGCAAACCAAAATAAAAAATCTGCATCATCTCTTAATCCTAAATTTGAATATGATCTAAACATTATCCCTGAATTTTTGATTACATTTTCGACCTCTTTTGCTGATTCTGCTTTGGCCAGGTCTGCCATCCATCTCCATTTAGGATCAACTTTGAAAAATGAGAAATTGAAATAGTATGTTTCATTGTCTTCTGGCATAGGTTTCCCATCTTGGAACCCTATTTAAACAAAAAACTAGATTCTCTATTGTTGAATTTCTACAATTTTTTGTTTTGATTTGTGTCCGGATTTTATTTGAATACTAGATGCTGGAATTTGAAAATGCTTGGATAATTTTTTTATGATTTCTTTGTTTGCCTCTCCTTTCACTGGTTTTGAATCAATGCCAATCGTAATTTGATTTTCTGATATCTCCAAAAAGTCTTTGTGGAACTTCACAGTTATTTCATATAGCACAAAAAATGTGAAAAATTATTCTGCTTAAACCTGTTGGAAGAAACGCTATATTTTATTGAGCCTTCTGCTCGAGGGCCCATTCGTAACCTTCTGTTTCTAATTTATCGGCAAGAGATGCATCCCCTGTTTTTAGAACTTGTCCTCTTGCAAAAACATGAACAAAATCCAGTTTGTTTAAGAATTTTAGGATTCTTGCATAGTGCGTAATAATTATGATTGTTGCATCTTTTCCTGCAACCTCGCTAATTGCTTTTGCAACTGATTGAACTGCATCTATATCTAAACCAGAATCTGGTTCATCTAAAATTGAAATTTTTGGTTTTAGTACGGCCATTTGTAAAACTTCTGCACGTTTTTTCTCCCCTCCTGAAAATCCCTCGTTAAGATATCTTGAGAGGAACTCTTCTTTCAATCCAACTTTGTTCAAATTTTCTTTGAGGTATTTTTGAAATTCTCTAACTGTAATGAAAACTTCTCTGTCGTCTCCTTGAAGTGCTTTGCTAAGCGAATTGTATGCCGTTCTAAGGAAGTGAGAGAATCCGACACCTGCAACTTCTGTGGGATATTGAAATCCAAGGAACAATCCTTTTTTTGCACGTTCATCTGCAGATAATTCCAATATGCTTTCACCATCAAGAAGAATGTCTCCTTGTGTGACTTCATATTTTGGATGTGCAAGTAAAGTGTAAGCTAGTGTACTTTTTCCTGAACCGTTTGGCCCCATAATGGCGTGTACTTCTCCTGGACCTGTTTTGAGATTTACTCCTTTTAGAATTTCCTTTCCCTCTCTTTTTACATGGAGATCTTTGATTTCAAGTACTGCCATGAGACGATTTGTTTTGTTTCTATATTTAATACCGACGAAATTTAGCTGATCCTAACGTGATTTTTAATAAAATGAAAAAGGGGGGGGATTAATTTCTGGCCAGAGATGGTCTCAAAGCAATTTTGAGTTGATAACTTGTTAGAATCTCTTTACATCTATTTCTGATAGTAACTTCTGTAACACCTGCAATGCTTGAAACATCTCTTTGTAAGATGCTTTGACCTAGTAAGACTGATGCCACATACAGATATGCTGCTGCTATTCCATTTGGTGCTTTTCCGTCAGTAATGCTACTATCTTTGGTTTTTTCGGCTATTTCCAAGGCTAGTCTTTCAACTCTAACCTCAGTTTGGGTCATATTTGCGATCTTTGAGATGTATTTGTCCATGGTGACTATTGGGGCTGTCATTTGCCCCATTTCCATTACCATGGTTCTGTAGTATTTTGCTGCAAGCTTTGTTTTTGATTTAACATCTTTTGGTATACAAATACCTCGAACAATTTCTTCAAGTGATCTAACGACATGACATTGTTTGCATGCCATGTATATTGTAGCTGCAGTAATGCTTGCTACAGATTTTCCTTTCACATCAATATGTCCGTCCAAGTTTCTGTATATGATTGAGGCAGTTTCCAAAACATTTTTTGAAAGAGACAAACCATTGCATGTTTCACCCATCTTGGCCAAAACATTAGCTAATCTTCTTTCTCTTGGTGAGGAAACACGAACTCTTTGTTGCCATTTTCTGAGATTGTGCATTTGATTTGCGACTTCGTGGTTAATTGATTTTCCACTAAAATCTTTTGTACTGATTGAAATCTCAGTAGCTATTCCCAAATCATGTTGAGAATAAGATGTTTGTCCTGTTGCTCTTGCAAGCTTCATTTTGTCTTCGAGATTCGAACTTTTGGTTTCTGGACCAGAATCTGCTATTTGATCTGCGACTACTACGCCGCATCCAGAACAGATTATTTCGCCATTCTGAATGTCATCTACTAATGATGATTTGCATTCAGGACAACTTTGTGGTTCTAGTATGTTCATTTTTTTCTTCTCCTAAATTTTTCTTTTTTAGCCGGAGAAATTTCAACAGCGAAAACAGCTTTGCCGATATATTTTTTGATGTTGTTTGTTAATGGAGCAGCTGATGCTATTGGTCTTTTTACTGGACCGATGAGTTCCATTACTTTTGCAACCTTTGTACCTTTTTCGTCACAAAGAATCACTCCTTCAGATAATTCATCTGATAGTTGAATGATCACTCTGCCACTACCGGCAAGGTGCATTATTTCGCCTACCTCCTGCAATTAAAACAAATAATGTTCATATTCTTTTCATAGACTTCTGTCAACAATACTTTAGCTAGAGCTAGATTAGATCTTATTTGGATTGTTTGGTCCTTTTCAAAAGTAATTTTTGCGAAATTTTGTTAAGAATAATTGTCTTGGAGGATCCTTTTGGCAAAACAATGTATCCAGATCTTACATAGGGTCTTTTTGGGTATCTTACTTTTTCTTCGGTTTCTGTAATTTCAAAACCAGCAGCTTGTGCCGCATCCGTTAATTCTTTTAGTGATGGATCGAAAACACATTTTTCTTTTTCTAGTCTTCTCCCTTTGGCTCTTGGTAATGTCTTGTTAAAATAATCCAGCCAGATTACGACATGTTCGTAATCTTTCATTTTATCATTTTACTAAAACTGCACTAACTGTTCCGGATTGTCCAGGTCTTGAAACCACTCTGCACTTTCCTTCTTGCGTTTCTAGTATTGCACCTTTTGTAATAATGCCTCTTCTTTTGTAATCATTATTTGTTGCATTTTCTAAAACTTTGATAATTTTTATTTTCTTTACTTTTGCATCTCCAGTAGATAGGTTAACAAAATCAATTGCTTTCAATGCTGTCTTTGTATTTTTACCACGTACATTTCTTGTTACCGTAATTTGTGCGCCATTAATTGGTTCGTTAGGAAATCTATCTGTTTCATATTTTCTCCTAATTCTTAATGGATGTCTTCTTCCACCAGTAATTTTACTTGTTGCAAGGTTTTCTACGGATTTTCTCACGGAAAATCTTGAAATTACTCTAATTTATACAAAACGCAATATTTTGGTCATAAAACAAAATTTTCTAGACTAATTCCTGAATAGCTTGAGGTTCAGGATTTGACTTTGTTTGGGATGCGGTTTTTCTTATTTTTGAAAATAGTCTTTGCTTAAGATTTTCAACATCTCCCTGTATGCCAAAATATTTTTGGAATTTTTCAGTGGTCGTGTAAATTTTTAATCTTCCAACATTTTGGTGATTGATAAAATCAAGCTGTCTTAATTCTTTGAGATGAGAATAAACTCCTGATCCTCTTGTTTCTACTAATTGCTTAGAGGAGATTGGTTGCATGTATGCGATGTATGATAGGGTCTTTAGGGTGGCTTTTGGAAGAACTGGTTTTGAGGCATATTTTTTGACGGTGGAGCTGTATTCTGGCTTTAGCTGAAATACATATGATCCGTCAGGAAGGGTGACTATTTCTATTGCTTTAAAGGCCGATTTTGATTTTTTCATAAGATTGTTGAGAATATTGTATGTTTTTGTTCGGGATTCGGTTCCTGAAGCCCTGATTAACTCCTCGATCTTCAGAGGTCTGCCGGCTGAGTATAGGGCAGCTTCGATTCTAGCCGTTGCTATGTTTTCATCTTCTATTTTTACCAATTATCTAACATCTCTTATCAAATCTACTTTAAGAAACCCATTCTTCATTTTTGATCATTTTGTTGAATCTTGTTTTATGATAGTAATCTTGATATCGTCTTCGATTTGTTCAATGTCGATTTTTTCATCTCGTGCCAGGAACAAAATCGCAAAGAAACATCGTATTGAATCAACCATGTCTAATTCTGAGATGATATTTTGAAGCATCCCGAATCCTTGGTTGGAAATCTTTCTAATTATAAGATCCTCGTACTTTCCAATAATGTTTTCAAGAGAAATGAAATATTCTTGAAAATCAGGAGGTTCAATTGGTTCTATGTCTAGTTGTTTGGATCTTCTTGATTGCGGATTTGCAATTGAACCAATTAGGTTTTGCAGTAGCCCTAAAAGATCATCTAAAGATACAGGATAGGTAGATTCATGTCGATAAGGAATATCGATTAATTCAATATCTACATCGGTTCTTTGACGAATGGGTTTTTTTTCCATAGCTGCTTTTTGTAACGCAAAAATACTCTCAACCTTCATTCGGTAGATTAATGATGATGATAATGCTGCCATACCTGCCACTCTTAGGTCTTTTTTCTCAGTTTTTTCTAAAATTCTAATTAATAAATTAAGAATTTCGATAAGATCTATTTCCCAAACGTCTTTTTTTACAACTGAATTTGGGTTAAAAAGAATGCTTACGGGTTCTTGTGAAATACTATTTGGGATACCTTCCTCATTCACAGAAGAAATGTCTTTTTATTCCATAATATCTAGACGCTCTATTTTTTTCTCATTTCCAGTCAACTCTTATATTGTTAAGTCTGAAATCTTCATCAATGAAATCTGCCCGAATTCCTGGTCCAAATGAGCCACTGGAGGTAGTAGATCTTGATACTCCTCAACCCCAAGAGAATCAGGTTATAGTTAAGGTAAAAGCAGTCGGTGTGTGTCATAGTGATTTGCACCTGTGGGAAGGTGGATATGATTTAGGTGATGGTCAATTTATGAAAGTAACTGATAGAGGTGTAAAATATCCTGTAACTCCGGGACATGAAATTGTAGGTACCGTAGAGGAGATGGGAAGTAATGTTAAAGATTATTCAAAAGGCGATGAAGTTTTAGTTTATCCTTGGATAGGATGCGGGGAATGTCCTGCATGTAAGGTTGGAAATGAAAATCTTTGTGATGCTCCAAAGTCTCTTGGGGTTTTTCAAGATGGGGGATATTCTGACTTTGCGCTTGTTCCTCATTACAAATATCTTGCAAAATTAGATGGTGTTAATCCCGATTCGGCAACATCATTGGCCTGTTCTGCATTAACCGCTTACAATGCAATTAAAAAAGCAAACGTAAATTCTCCGGAATTTCTAGTGATTATTGGAGCGGGCGGCCTAGGATTAATGGGAGTGCAAATAGCGCATGCAATAACTAGCGCAAAAATCATTTGTGTTGATTTGGATGATAAAAAACTAGAAACCGCAAAAGAGATGGGTGCAGATTTTGTTATTAATTCAAAAGATACAGAAACTTCTCAAAAAATAATTTCAATTTGTAATGAAAAAGGAGCGGACAGTGTCGTAGACTTTGTCAATGCTCCTCCAACTGCAAAACTAGGGATTTCTGTATTGAGAAAAAGAGGCAATCTTGTTTTAGTTGGCCTATTTGGTGGTTCTCTTGAATTATCTTTGGTTACAATCCCACTAAAGTCAATAACTATTCAAGGTGCATATACTGGAAACTATACTGATATGGTAGAGCTTTTGGATCTTACAAGAAAGGGAACAATTAATCCAAAAATTACAAAACGATATCAATTATCTGAAGCCAACACTGCTTTGGAAGATCTTAAAGCGAGAAAAATTCTTGGACGTGCAGTTATCAATCCATAAATAATTTCATTCTTCTAAAATCCAACCTGTTTTAATTTCCGATTCGTCTCTATCTTCCCCTATCCCTGTTGCATATCTCCAAACAAAAGTTGCATTTGTATTCATTTTGGATTTGATTTTTAGAAGGGACTCTGTTTCAGAATCTAAGTTTTTATCGGCTGTTTTGTGTTCTTTGCAAAATTTACATTTTTGATCAAGTGTTGCGGGATCTAACTCAATCAAAGGATATGTTTTACATGCAAGAGGTCTATTCTCATATATCTTACAAGGAAATCCACCGTGGGGTGATTTCTTATCTGTGTCAATATCTAGAAAAGGACAAGTGTTTCCATTTTTTTCAATACCCATCATTTGATAAGCCAAAATTTCGATATCTGACGATTCTTTTTTTTCGGAAATTCCTATTCTTGGTAAAATCAAAATATCTAAATTATTATTTCTTGCCAATTTTTTGATTTTTTCTTTTTCTTCTGGTAATATCAAAACACCAATTTTCCCATATTCTTTTCGGGGATAATATTCTCGCTCTATACAACACTGAGCGCAATCTTGAATGCATCTAAATTCCATGATTAACTTGGTCTCACTCTACATAAAATAAATTGTATTGGTTTTTAGTGAATTTTTTGAATTTTTCAAAACCCCCACAGTTATATGGTTAAAACAGTGACGCATAATATGGGAAAGCGCCAGGTAAAAAATGAAAGTGCATTAAAAGAAATTCGTATACCTGAAGAAGGGGAACTCTTTGGCCGAGTTCTAAAAATGCTGGGAGGAGAAAATGTGATGATTAAGTGTACTGACGGTATTACCCGACGAGGTAGAATTAGAGGAAAGTTAAAGAGACGAGTTTGGATTCGTGATAACGATATTGTAATTATTGCTCCATGGGATTTCAAAGAAAATGAACGAGGAGATATAGTTTGGAGATTCACTTTGCCTCAAGTTCAATGGCTCAAAGATAATAACCACATACCAAAAGATTTCTAAAATTTTTGTTTTTTACCTTAAAAAAAGGACATTTTTCTAAAATTAGACTAATAAAATGGACTATGTTTCTTTAGACTTATCTTAATATACGGAGTACCTTTTCAGAAAAGCAAATGGAACAAGGCACAGTAAAGTGGTTCAACCGCACTAAAGGCTTTGGTTTTATCGAAAGAGAATCTGGTGATGACCTATTTGTTCACAAGACAGATGTTGAAGGATTCATCAATGAAGGCGATAAAGTCGAATTCGAGGTAGGCGAAGGCCAAAAAGGACCAGCTGCACAAAAAGTCAAAAAATCAGCTTAGAAAACAAGTTTTTATTAATTTAAGATCTTATTTTTATTTTCTTAAATTAGCCTATTTTTTATTTTTTTTAAAACCTTATTGGTAAATATGAAATTTTATAAAATTTATATCATGTCTCGCAAGAATCCAGTAAATTCATCACTTGGAACAACCGTCCTAATTTCAAGATATCCCAAATGCTTCAATTTTTCTCTTTTATCATAATATTTGTACAGTCCTTCTTGCGTTGGAAAGATCGTTATCGTATCTTGCTGTCCCGGCTCAAGCAGGTTTGTCTGAATCTCTAGCCCTTCAACATATAGCCGGTGATGTTTATCTCCATTATTAATTACGGTAAGATTATAGACAAAACTTGTTCTACTAATAAGATGAGGATTTAATTCTCCTGAAATCCCGGAAATTCCCTTAAGATTTACCTCTCCATTAATATCTTCAAATGCAACTGTTTGTTCTACTTTTTCTGTCCAGAAAATTTCTACATGACGTACATTTCCTTGACCGATAAATCCAATCATGGCAGCTAAACCTATTACGCCAGCAATAATTGCAAATATGATTAATTTTCTATCCTTGAACTCCATGTTTTATAATCGATTTTATCTTATTTTAAATAGAATACGATTGTTAATGCTGAAAGTCTATTTCTTGGACTTTTTGTTATTAAAATTCAGTTTGTTGGTAAAATGTATGAAATTACTTGAATAACTGGTCATAACATTAACTGAATGCTAACTGCTAATGTTATCAAAACAAAAACTGCGGCAATTACCTTGTTATCATTCATAACGCTGCGATTTTTAAATTGAATATAAAATTTTGTTTTTATTTGGGCATGAAAAATAGGTTATTCCTTGATGATTAATTGGTCGTTTCAAGAAATATTTGTTAAAAAAACTATTTCTTGAGGCTGTCCCTTAGTACGGTATTAAGCACATTTGAGAAGCTTACCGAACTTGCTGTGTTTTGGATCATTTTTGCTTGCATTAATCTCATTTTTTTGTCTAAATCATTATCAAGCATGATCGTAACTCTTTTACTCATGTTATGAAGATAATTTTTTATAATTTAAGACTTTATTCCAATTCCCATATTTGGGAAATAAATTATTTTAGAATTCTTTCAATTACTTCATTCATTTTAAACGGCTTGTAAATAACTGGAATTTTTAATTTCTCTAGTTTTTGTTCTGTGGAAAATCTACTGTCTCCAGTCACGGCGATAATTTTTACATCAGAATCCATTTCTCTAATTTTTTTAATTGCATAAATTCCACTACCATTAGGCATCATGACATCTATCAGTACACAGTCTGGTTTTTTTTCTTGATAAAGTTTAACAGCTGTTTTTCCATCATGCCCTCTCCCTATAACCTTAATTTTATTTTCCTCTAAAAATTCACTAAAGAGTCTAACCGTATCTTCATCATCATCAATTACAATTACTGAAGCAGCCATAAATTTTTTTATTTAATTATCGATTTAACACTTTGCATACCTATGATTGTGAATTTAGTTCATTCATCAAGATATTTTTTGATTATGGTTTTTCTACTTTTTCGGAATCTGTTAGGTTTGGAAGTGTTATAGTAAATGTGGTTGGATCATTTCTTACTGTTAGTCGTCCTTTATGGTTCTCAATAATTGTCTTACAGCTGACTAATCCCAAACCTGTTCCCACTTGTTTGGTAGTTACTAATGATTCAAAAATATGGGGTAGGATATTTTCTGGTATTCTAGGGCCAGAATTTTCTATTTCAATTATTGTATTGTCCTTATCTGCAGATATTCGAATTATGATTCTCCCGTTATTTGGTCCAATTGCTTGTATTCCATTAACTATGAGATTATTGAAAACGATTTGAAGTTGAAAAAAGTCAGCGGTTACAAGTTGATCTGATTTGGGATATTGTATGCTGATATTTTTTGGGATATGGATGGATTCTATTGTTTCATGTATGCAGGAAGAAATTCTAAACTCTTCTTTTTTCATTTCACGGTTTTGGACAAATCCTAAAACATCATTTACCTGATGGGATATCCTCTCAATATTTCTAGTTACCAAATCTAGTTTATTTTTAATAATGTCATCTGTAATTTTGGTTTCAGGAGGACTGTTTTGTATTAATTCAATGGACATACGAATATTTGATAATGGATTTCTGATATCGTGGGATATTCTAGAGGCTAATTCTCCTATGGCAGAAAATCGTTCTGATTTAATTAATTCTTCTGTTGTTTTCTCAAGCTGTTGGGTTCTATTTTGAAGTGTTTTATTTAATTTGGAATTTAAAAGAACGACAATGCTTGAGAAAATAAGCACCATCATTGCCAAGACCCATGAAAAAAAGTCTAAGATAGTATCGTCTGATGTTGGATAGACAAAAAAGTTTATCCCAACCAGAAGAATAGCTACTATAGCATTTATGACAATAAGGCCAATTGCAACACCAAATTTTTCAATAGTTTTGGAACCGTATTTATTAAATGGGGGCAAAAGTTCTTTTGGTTCTTTGTATTTTCTAGATTCAGTGATTAGGTAGAACATCATAAAAGTCCATATGGTATAACTCGATATCCACAAAATATCCACGGGATGTCCATCTACATATGCTTCGTCAATTATCAAAAACAAAAAGATAGTATCAGCTGCAACCATAATTATTAATCCTAAAAGAATCATGAGCCAAAAAAAACTCCTATTGGAAATTAAAAATAAAGCTGTGATTACTGATGGAACCAATACTATTGAATCTACAACCGGGTAGGACAGCGCAATGATCACTTCAAAAAGTTCATCTTCAGAACTTACTTCAAAAGTGGCAACTAAAGAAGGGATTAAAAGTACTACCGAAATAACAATGGAAAAAAGTATTATTTTTTTTGATATTTTTTTTTTAGTTGATTTTAAAAAAATGATCAGGGAAATAAACATGAAAACTGGTGCAGCAAGATAAAAAAAATCTGCTGCAGAAGGGTAGGGGTCAATACCTAAAACATGTTCATATAAATTCCAAGTTTGTTCAGCTATAAACCAAGAAAAAAAAGAAAGAGCCAAAAAAACAAGGGATTTTTTTGGAATCAGTTGAATCAAGTGTACTCTTGTAATGGCCCAAATTGATAGGATTACAAGAGTTCCTGGAATTATTGTATAAACAGGTAAAGAAATTGTATTTGAAAAATTTTCAATTCCTATATTGATATTAATCACAAAAAGTGAAGAAATAAGGATTAAAGTGCCAATTAAGGAATACGCCCAAATAAAGCCGAATTTAGATTTTTTTCCTAAATTTATCTCCATCACCCCTCATATTTTGAGAATTCTTATAGTCGTTACTGGTGGTTGCCTAAAGGGCTACATCAAAGTCATCCTTTGGTTCAAATTTAGAAGTATGTGTTTAATAGATCTTCAAATTATTTTATAATGTGCCTGGCATTGATCTATTGATTTCAAAATATCTGTCTCTGGAATTTAAGAAAAACTTAGACCAAAATATTTTAAAAAAAATTGAGAAAGAGTTATTTTTTGAACATGGAATGTCAATAAAACTTTCGATAGAACACTATGAAAAATTTCATAATGTATTAAAAAAAAATCTTGAAGATGACTGCAAAAACTTTGAAAAAGATTGTCTCGATAAAATAATTCAAGTAAACCAAAATAAAAATAATTATGTTGTAAAAATAGTTGACCAAAAACTATCTGACAAAATTTTTGATTTTTATGGGGATTTTGAAACTAGAAAAATCCTAATGAGTTTAATGGGTAGCGAACTAACAATTTCAGAAATATTAAAAATTTCCAGAGTCTTAAAATCCCCTGCTTATAGAAAAATTGAAAATTTGTTATTAGAAGGTTTAATTTTAGAATCAGGAAAAATTCTTAAAAACAACAAAAGAGTCTCTCGGTTTTCCTGTATTTTTGACAAAGTCTATGCGGTTATTAATAATGACACAATAGCTCTAGAGGGTATTCTTAATTCTATCAAATTTAAGCACAGTTCAATTTCCAAAGTAGGCTTGTTTGAAAATTAATCTCATTTAGAAATTTTGGTTTTTCTTGCTATATTCAAATAATGAGGTAGCAAAATCCGTTTTGAATTTATGGATCAATCAAAAATTTTTTCTACAAGTACTTTTCTAGTAGACAGTAATGCAATGTAATGGATCTTGTAAAAATTACAAAGCATCAAGTAATACTCATGAAGGAGGGCGCTATGAACAAGGTCAAAAAAGATGTCATAGATGTGAAATTTACATTACTTGGGAGGGATTATGGTGCCCATGCTGTGGGTATTTATTGAGAACTAAACCTAGGGGAACTAAATTAAAACGACGGTTATTGTTGTTAAAAAAAGCCAGGCAAGAATCTCAAATTTAATCAGATTAAACCGCCTTTTTAGGAAGAATAAATTTAATATTTTACACTCTTTTTTCTAAACCAGTCTGAAAATTTCTTTACTTACATCTATCTAAATAATTTTATTTTTAAAAAAATTATGAAATATTCTGTGTTCATACTATGTAAAAAACGAATTAATTATTTTGCTAATTTAAAAAAAATGATGGTTTCTGATTCTTAACTTCTAAAGTCTGATTGATCATGCTAAATACAATAACATTCATTATGAAATTATGACCCAAGAAGAGAAATACAAAAATTTCTGGAAGGCGATGAAAATTCAAACACGATTAATGAGGATAACTGTTCCTCTTTATCGTGGAAAAATTTTTTACACCTATGACTCCACTGAAAATAAAGTTTCAATCTATCATCCAAAAGAAGGAGTATTCTTTCTTTCTAGATTGGATTTTGAGAAAATAGACAAAAAGGTCAGAAAATTGTTAAAGGTGGATTCTTCTTATGATCAGTTTTTACTTTTGCCAACAACAGAATTATGTGGTTTTTCGATAATGAGAAATTACTTTAATTTGCAAAAAAGAAAAAATTTGTAGCTTGTGTTTTACCTAAAAAATGATGATGTCATTTATTTGGTCTCGATAAATAACTCTTAATTTTTATTTTTATCTGTTCTTCTTATCTACTTGAAACGAAAAATTACCTTCTAGAACTTCAGTAACTTTACTTTCATATCCTAACCGTATGAATATTTGAGTAAGAATCTCGGCAGTTATTTGACTCCACTTTTTACCCATTTCGTGTCTGCAAACGAGCACCACATTACGAAAACAACTAAAATAATATTATGACTAAAATATTTGAAATTTTCTGATTGGGTTATAAGCCACAACAAGTACGCATTGTTCTCACCGGTGGAGTGATTCTGTTTATCTTTTTTCCATTTATGGATTGAATTAAGACTTTGTTTGATTCTGTAACCACCTCAAAATTACTCCCCTCTCCAATCTCCTCAAGGTATCCTTGAATTATTTTTGTTACCTGTACGCTATCGATTTTATCATCATTTTCAATTGTTGATAAAATAAATTCATTATGTTTTATTGCTGGAATTGCTTGAACCTGGTCAGCTACGTGAACCAATAATTCGTGCTGAATTGGTAACACATCTTTACAGTTTACAACAATCATGTTATTCATTCATGTATGTTCTTTATAGGTTGATCTCCAATTCTCATTCAACCCAATTTTTTTTAAAACCTCTAGATAAAATGATGGTTTTTAGCAGGGATTAAAGTTACTAGATACCACTTGTCCGATAATACTGGCTCTGACAAAAACTCCAAAAAATCGGAGGTTGAGAATCAATCAAATGATGATGTAGACCGACTTAAAGAAGAACTAGAAAAAACTGGCGAGAGAATCGAAAAGATGGCGGAGAGAATAATCGAGCAGCAAAAAACTGCAATCTCCTTAAGTAAATCTAAAAATGAAGGAATAGCATTAGTACTGTCCATTATTGTGGGATTAATGGGAGTAATGGGAGTTGGTCACATCTATCTTGGTAGAGTTAGAAGGGGAGTGATTATTTTAATCATAGGGATTATGAGTTGGGTAGCATTTTTCATACCCTTTGCAATATTGGGCGTGTTAGGGGAGTTGGAGGAAGAACCTTCTGATCCTGCGATTATTATTGGTATGATAGGTGGTTTGAGTGCCGTGGGAATTGGTGTTTTTATTCTGTTCATATGGCAGGTTTTTGATTCCCGTAAACTTTGTAGGAAATATAATGAATATCTTGAAAAAAATGAAAATCCTCCTTGGTGATTGGCTAATTTCATCCTCTTAAAAACAATTCTGGATTCCTAAATTTAGTCTGCCATCATCTTTTGAACTTTCTAGATATGTGTCACTTCAAATTTGTTGTTCACAATGAAAATGCATCTTCTATTAACTAAAAAATTGGTATTGTAATCATGGCAAAAATATTTGGAAATATCTTAGTTCCATATGATAACTCTCTCCACTCAAAGAAAGCCCTAAACCAAGCACTTGGGATGGCAGAATTAACCGGTGCTAATTTAACTTTGGCACATGTAATTCCGTATGATGATAATGCAGACAAAATAATTCAACCTCATGAAGATTCAATGCTTAGACATGAGTTGGAATTTTTAAATCCTATAGAACAGGAGGCATTAAAAAGAAATATTGCTCTTACAGAAAAAATTCTTTATGGTAATACTTCTAAAGAATTACTTGATTTTATGGATGAGAAAAATTTTGATGTTGTGATTATGGGAAGAAGGGGAATTACAAAAACTAAAAACACTTCCTTAGGAAGTGTTTCAAATGCACTAGTACAAAATGCAAAAATTCCTGTTTTAGTGACTGCATAATAATCGGTAAAAAATTATTATAATTTAGGTGTGGATTCAGATTTTTTCCATAACTTTACAAATATCCCATGGGGTGATTACACTTTCTTCATAAATCACTAGAGGATGTGAAAGACCATACATGATCTTTGAAATCTCAGATAGGCTTAAATCTTCAGAAACTCTTGTTACATTTTCTAGATTTACAATACTTAGTGGAACGTCTAAAAAATTATCCTGACCTAACAGAAAATTAAATTTCTCTATTGATTCAATAATTATTCTATCATTAATGAATTTGTCAGTCTCCTTGATGATTATTTTTCTGCTTTTGTTTTCTAACATCATCTTCATCGCCTCTCCAAAAGTAGCCTCTTTATCTAAAGTCACAATATTTTTTTTTGGAATTTCAGAAATATGAAAATCTGTTTCAAAGTTTATTCCTATCTCTAATAGTTTTTTTGCAGAAATTACCGAATAATCATCATTTCCAACATTGATTATTGCAAATGCTCTTTTTACTGTATTCCATAGGGAAATTAATTCTTTAAGACTAGAGTCAGGTGTAACTACATTAAGGCGGTTATCTGCTATATCTTCAACAAAATTCGTTTCAAAAAAATCTGAAGTTGGATTTTTGAATACTCCTTGAATTATTTCCCGTCCTCCCACCACTCCAATTGGGGTGGTGTCGTCTCGAACAACTACTGAATCCGTAAATGACTCTAAATACTGAACAAGCATTCCTGCCACAACTTTAACCTTGGCGCTTTTTCTAACATTGGCGCAAGGAGTTGAAGTAAGAGAGTTTTCTAAAAGCTCGCTTAAAGGCCGCTCAGAAATAATAGAACTGCGATGATTCAAGATTAACGAGAAGGGTTTAGGTACAGTATATTTGAAATGCCCTTACAAAAACCACCTCTGAAAATCATTATACTTAATTAAAAAATAAATCAATTAAAGACCACATGCCTAATTCTTTTGTTGATCCTCCTTTAAAGAGCAAAATTCAGGAATTGTTGGTATCTGCAGGAATAGAAAAAACAGATTGCTACAACAACATGTTGGATTATACTATTGAGATTTTTGAAAGCCAAGGGTTGGGAAGTACTTACTATGGTTATCATGACTTGGATCATGAACTTGAGGTAACTTACATTACTTTGCTTGCCTCGACTTGGGAGAAAAAAATGCAGAAATTGAATACGAGTGATATTGAATACCTGTTTACCTCCGCATTGTTTCATGACTTTGATCCACAAAAATCAGTTGACAGACCTCATGAAGAAAGCGTAATTCAATTCATTTCATTAGATCGAGAATCTAAAAAATTAATCGATGAGGCAGGACTTGACATTGAAATAATCAAGGCATTAATTATGAGGACTTCCTATCCGTGGACTGGAGAGTTTAAGGTAAAACCTGAATTGCAAATGAAAGAATGCTTTCAGATATCTGAAATTACCCGAGACAATCAGCCAATACAGGCCCATTATGAACAATTGGGTTGGTTTTTGTCCGTTGCCGATAGAATTGGAGGTTATGCGATTGGAGATTTTTCAAATGCTATGGAAAGAGCAAAGAAAAACGCACATGCGTTTGCTTGGCATCAATCTTCAATTGTTAGAATGTCAGTAAATTATTTTGAGACTCTTCTGAATAAAGAATCTCAAATGTGTAGACGTGTCTTGCATGCTTTGCCATCTGAATTCCGAAAAAATTTCATGGACACCGTTTTATCTTTTATGAATTTACGTCAAGAGGAGATCCGAATAGAGTCAAAGTTTGAATTTGAAAATCAAAAATTTCAAACTAGAGTGGATTCCCTTGAGGAAAGAGATTCTGATGAATATTTGGATGCCATAACTGCAATCTACAAAGAGCTTCCTCAGCCTTTACAATTTCAAAAATATGGTTTTGCAAAATCCATATTGGATTCTAATACTATAGTTGCAACTTTGAGGCTAACTGATGGGAATGACACAATTGTGGGTTATGCAAAAGGCGGACCACTTGAGAATTACCAATTGTATGCAGGTATAGAAGATGAGAATTTTGGAGAAAATAATACGATATTTTTAGAGCCAATTGCCATGAAGATGGGCTATTGGGGTTTAGGTGGTGGAACTAGACTTCGAAAAGTTTTTTCTCTGTTGGCAAACAATCAAAGATATCGATACCTGACAAGTTTTGCACTAAGGGACTTGATTCAAAAAAAGATGGGCTCTGAGAATGTTGAATTTGTTACCATGATTGATCCTGAACATTGGGATTATTACAGAGTAGATCTTTTACGAGGAATCGTTTGATTAGTTTTATCATACCAAAAATATTTTCATTACACTAAAGTATCTCAAACTTTAGGTTTGATCCTCCGAAACTTGGTAATTCATTTTTGGGATTTACTGGATTTGGACATTTGATTATATAGACGTCTTAAATTTCACTATTAATATCTGGCAAAAAAATCCATGGAAAATTCTGCCTATTCAGATATTACTCAAACAATTGGAAATGCAATGAAGGATATGATGAAAAATCAATCTTCTCCTACTAGTGTGGTTGCCGAAGCTGTACTAAAAGCTACAACATCAGAAACACCGGAAACTCGATACACAGCTGGTGAAGATGCTAAAATGATAAAAGATGCAAGAAAAACAATGTCCGATAAAGAGTTTGAAGAATTTATTGGTGCTAACTTTCTTTCTCAAAAATAGTTAAAATATATTTTTCTTGTTTGCATGATGATAATTTTAAATTAAAAGTTATCAATTTGCATGTGTTATTGCAGTTTGATACATTTCTGACACTTCGTTAATCGATTCTTTGACATTATGGATAGTTCCAGATTTCGTAGAAGATGAGACAGTTACTTTTAATTCCATCATTAAATCTTTAATCGATACCATCATTTCCTTGGTAGCAGTGCTCATCTCATAAAGATCCTGGCCATTTATTGATCCTTCTACTCCATTCCCAAAAGAATTAATTTTGCCCTTGGCAGATTTTATTAACTGAGTAGATTCATCAATGACTCCAGTTTCCTTTAACTGGTGCATGGTGTCTTGCATCTTTGTAGTTGCCTCATTCATGTTTTCTGAAATCAAACGAAAATTTTCTATATTCTTTACCATTTCTGGTGTTTTTAGACCTTGCATCATTTCATTAATTATCGTTGCAGTCTCCTTTACCTTGGTCAATGATTCTCGAACATCTGGAGTGCCTATCTGACGTATTATTTCAACTGCATCAGAAGCGGTTTCTTTAATTTCATGTATTTTACTGGTTTTTCTTTCATCCATGCGATTTCAACTTATTTCCTATCATCCAAAATGAAACTAGACTCCATTTTATCGAAATCTGAAGAGCGTTCAGACCGGTTGACATTATGCCTTTGGTGGAATTTTGCAAGAAATACAGATCCACCGAGTGCAAATATCGAATTTTTTATTGCAAAACTAATACTTTTTGAATAAAGGTTATTGGGAGTCAAAAAAAGATTTAGACTCGCCAATTTCCTCTCACCATTTTTTCAGTAGCTTGACTGGTCTCTTTCTTTACCAAGTCAAAACCATCTTGTACTGCCTTTGTTGTACGAGGTGATGCTTTTCCAGCATCATTCGAAATTTCTTTGACAGTTTTTATGGATTCTTCTGCAGTTTTCAGAGTATTTTCTACGGCACTAGCAGTATCCACTATGACACCATTTGTTTTTAGCTCTTGTGTTGCTAAATTGATGTCTTTTGCAGTATCACGAATAGCAAAGGACCCCTCACGAATTGCTTCTGCCATTTCTGGGATTGCGCCACTCTCTCGTAGTGTTTTCATTGTTTCCCTCATTTTTAGGGAATAATCTCTGATGTTCTTTGAAATATTCTGGATACTTCCAACAGTTTCTTTTGCTGTCCATTGGTGTTCTCCAACTTCTTCCAAAGATGGGTTTGAATTTTTGTTGTAATTTTTCATATTTTGTTTAATACGAATTTTATTAATAACGCTCACCAATCATTTATTCATATTATTGATCCACTAAATGAAGCAGCAATCTTTTAAAAATAACTTGGGTTCTGATAATCTACTTTATTTTTAGGATTTTTTCAAAAAAGAAATTTACCTATAGAATTTTTAATCTCTGACAGTAACTTGGTTACCTGCTGAATGATGTATTCCAATAACTGGACCTGGCTGATTAGTAACTATCATCAAAGTTTCACAAGAAAGGCATAGAATTGATAGTACATAGTCAGCATTTTTTTCAGAAGGACCCATAGTGGCTAAAACTGCGTCTTCTTTAAGGTCTAGTTTACCACAAGATACGCAGGTGGATGGACTTTGAGATACATGTTTTATTTTATTTACGTAATAATGGACCATGATAGAAAAACTTCTTTTTATTGATTCTTAAATTATTTGTTTTATTGCTAAAATTTTTCAATTCTCATTCCAAGGCTAGGTTTTAAAAAAATTTGTGGTCCCAAGTGAAGGAATTGAACCTTCGACAACCCGGTTTCTGTATGCCTGATATGCTGTTATTTGGTCAGCCATCTAAAGCCAACAACTACAGCCGGAAGCTCTACCAGGCTGAGCTAACTTGGGACAATCCTTTCGAAGTTTTTTTAGTATTAAATAACTATCGTTGCCTAAACTTAGAAAATTCTAGGCATAAGCCAAGAAGTAATAAATACTCTGTATCAAAATTTTTTGTATGTCCGAGTTAAAGTCGGTTTATTCAGGTTATGTATGCGCTCCTTATCTTCATAATCATAAATCAATTGAATTAAAAGATGCTTGGATGAAATCAAAAAATATAGAAAAATTATTTTTTGCCACTGGCACATTTTCAAGCGACAGTAAACCGTATTTTGCTGAATCTACAAATCACTACCTTGTTGCAAAATTTAGAGATAATGATGAAATAGGAAAAAATCTTTCCAAGCACAATCAAGATAAGCTTTCCTTTGTATTTGACATTAAAGATGATTTGTTTCAGATAGAAACCGATGAGGAAACAAATTTTATCTCTATTTATTATTTGGAGTACGGAGAATCTGAGGAGGATATAAAAGAAATATCTTCACTTCTTATCAATCGAGATAAAATAGATGCTGCAGGATACGGACACATGGAAACTTATTGTACTATTCCCTCAAGATTCACATTTCCTTATTCTGAAAATATTTTGGTTTTAGAAGTTTCAAGTGAAAGAGGCCACCAAAGTGTGAAAAAGTATTGTGATCAAACCAGAAAAGATGCCAACAGAAAGGGATTGACTATGACAAGTTTGGTAAGCCTTTCAATTCTTGAACGTCTAAAGTAAAAAAGTTAAATATTCGACAAAAAACTGCTTCAACATGAGTAAGCCCTCTGATCTTGGTTCGCTAAAAATTGGCTCCTACATTCTACTACCTCATTCAGACCAGCCAAGTGGAGAAGCTTGTCGAATTGTAGAATATGATACATCAAAACCAGGAAAACATGGTGCTGCAAAGGCAAGGATAGTAGCTGAAGGTATTTTTGATGGTCAAAAAAGACCACATGTGGGTCCTGTAAGCATGCAAATACATGTTCCCTTGATCAACAAAAAAATCGGTCAAATTATTTCGATTACAGGCGACATTGTACAGGTCATGGATTCAGAAAGTTTTGAAACCCTGGATATCACATTAATTGACGATGAAGTAAAGGGGAAGCTAGAAAATGGGCAAAATGTAGAATATTGGGTTGTTATGGACAAGACAAAGATTATGCGTATTAAAGGCTAAATTTTTACAGTTTTTCTAAAAACCAAACAAAAATCTTCTTTCTTGTCATAATAGACACTTATCGAAAATTTTTGAATAATTTGGTGGGAAACTATTTCTACTATCTACACTGGAATTTTCAACGTGACTACACAAACGCCAAAAATTAGTAGTAGGTGGTGGTATCTATTTCCGATTTTTTTGGGAGTAATTGGTGGTATTGTTTCTTGGGTGGTGCTAAAATCTCATGATAGGAAGTTAGCAAAGAATTGTCTGGTTTTAGGAGTTATTTTTGTTATCTTGGAAATAATAATTCTTGTTGGTCTTTTATTACCCTCAGATAATTTGAATCTTGTAACTGAATTTGAAACAGTTCCGGAAACTAGTGATTTTGAATTTCAATTCCAAATTAATACTCCTTGAACAAAAGAAATTTGTGAAAATCATAAATAACTATTTTAATTAGTAATTTAGTTTTAGATCTACATGATTTCAAATCGTGAAACCTTTTACACCCTTTACAATTCAATCATGAATTTGGATCCTAAAGTAAGATTTGTTACCATTCTTGATAAAGCAGGAACAATTCTTTTTGGAGGCCAAAGGGAAGGTATACAAAATTACCTTTCTGAAGATGATCAAAAAAAATCCATAAAACATGTTACTGATGCTTGGTTTAATCGAACTCAATTTTCTTCAGGAATTGGAGAAGGAAAGTATGCTATGGCAGAATATGACAAAGTCAAGAGATTTACTTTTCCACTAAAAAATAATTACATCGTCTATATTACAACAGAACCTGAAGTAGATAATTATTCGTTTGTAAAAGATGTGCTCAAAGTAAAAAATTCATCATGATGCATCTAATTCATTAATCCTTATGTTTTAATCCTAAATTATAAAAAACTGATTTTACTTTTTCCACATGTTTTGCCATGTTTCGGTAAATTGCTTTAAGGCATCACTATAAGTTGTTGCAGGCTCCATAGAACTCCAGAATTTTGCCCATTTCACATCAAAATACTTGAGAGACTCTAAGCCACTTGCCTTTACCATATTTTGCCATTCCTTTTGAAATTGAGAAATTTGATTCATCCCAGACTCCATCCAAGATGTTTTCATAACCTCTGACATTTGTTGTGATAACTCTTTGTTTATCTTCCCACTTGCTACCGCTTTGTTGTAATTCATCATAGCTTCTATTCCTGCCTTTTGCCATAATTCAAAGGCGAGCTTCCATTTTGTAAGTGATCCCACATATGTTTTCCACGCATCGCTTGATTCATTATTTTGAGCATCTGACATGTTGGTTCTTGATTCTAATCGTGTAAATCCTTTTTGTTTATAGAAAATACAGTTTATCTAATAGCGGTTATTACAATAATTTATGACAAAACCGATTCCAGATGGATTTCATACTGTTACTCCATCAATGGTTGTAAGTAATGCTGCAGAGGCAATAGCTTTTTACAAAAAAGCATTTAATGCAAAAGAAATTTACACTTTTCCGACCCCTGATGGAAAAATATTACACGCAATGATTCAGATTGGTGATTCATTTGTTATGATGTCTGATGAATTTCCCAACATGGGGATGAAATCTCCAACAACTATAGGTGGAACTGCAGTAACTTTACATCTATACGTAGAGGATTCTGATAAGGTTTTCAAACAAGCCGTTGATGCAGGAGCGATAATTACCATGCCCATCATGGATGCGTTTTGGGGTGATAGATTTGGTACAGTAATGGATCCATATGGTCATTCATGGGCAATTTCAACCCACAAAGTTGACATGACTCCAGAAGGATTGCGTAAAGCAGGTGAAGAGTATTTTGAAAAACTCACAAAATAAAATTTAGGATTCTATGTTTTTTAATTTAAGATTCTATAGATAATTGACCATTTCCATCTAAAATCCACTGCCCTGACACTTTGCTGTTATCTAAAATTTCAAATTCTTCAGATGAGATGCCTAGTTCTTCATTAATTGAAGACTCAAATCCTAAAGTAATTTTTATGGTATTGTTATTTTCTTCTGAATCTATTGTTTGCATGACCATTACCAAAGAATTGTCTTCTGTTGATGCTCTTGCTTTTCCAAATGCTACATCATGAACATTGTTTCCAATAATTATCTCTCCTGAAAGAACCTTAAACTTTGATGTGTTAGATGTAGTGACTTGATTTTCCATAAATAATTTTCCAGACATTTCAGAAGTTACTGATTCATCATAAATTGAGGAAGCGGTTCCTTCAAAGGAAATAACATAAGAGTTTGTTTCTGCATCCACTGTTGAAATATTACCATAGTATTCTCCTGACTCATATTTTTCAAGTAATGTTTGAAGTCTTTCTTCTAAATTAGCAATTTGCTTTTCAAGTTTTTCAATAAGTTTTTCAGCTCTTTCTAAAGCCTTTGATTCTTTTTCAGAACTTTCAGAAAGTCTTGATTCTTTTTTAGATTCATCATCATCTGAAATAATATCGCCAGAACCACATGATCCCTCCAAATCTCCATGAGCCATATGTGCTGAAACTGCTGGGCTTCCTACGGTGATTGTGTGTGCATTTGCTGGATTTCCAGGTGGAATGTGGCATATAGTTACCTTCTCTGAACCAGACAAACTCGAAGATGTTACATCTACACCATCTCTAAATTCTTTAGTGTCTTCTTTTGCCTGTTCTCTAGCTTCTTTTGCATCTTCTCTAATTTTTTCTCTGTCTTCTTTTGCCTGTTCTCTAGCTTCTTTTGCAGCTTCTTTATCAGACTGGCCTGCAAAGGCAAAATCAGAAAAAGAGGAAGTATTGACAATTAGACCTAAAACGATTATCGACATAAAAATAAATTTAAAATTCATACTGCTAATTTTTGATCGCAAATTATTTGTATTTATGCTTGTGTAACATGACTTTATGACATCTTCATCCTTGGTTTTACCTTTGACATTGGACATTTTTTCGGAATAATTATAAAAATGGAACTGAAAAAACTATTAGCCTTTATTCAACGGGTTAAGATTTTATTCTCCTCTTTTTGATAAAATACGTTGACTGATGCAACATTTTCCCATGGCAAATTAAATGATGTTGTTTTTATGGGATTAAGGTCTGCCATTGGTGCAATCTTTATCGCTCATGGCGTTTCAAAATTTGGTGAAGGATTTGTTGGATTCCTTACAGGACCACTAGGTTTGCCCGCAGAGATGCAAATTCCAATTGCTTTAGCTGAATTAATTCCTGGGATTTTATTGATTGTTGGAGTTTTAAGCCGAATATCTGCATCATTAATTTCAATAATTATGTTGGGTGCCATATTTTATGTAAAAGGAGCTTCAAACCTTACGGGACAAGGGGGTTATGAACTGGACCTTATTCTTTTGGCATCAAGTCTTGTGATTATAGTAATGGGTCCAGGACGAGTGTCACTTTCACACATCGTTAAAAAGATTCCAAGAGTTTTACACTAGAAAGTTATTTCAAATTTTCATTGAAAAATTTTATAGTTTTCTGCCAAGCATCTTTAGATTGCTCTGGGGCGTATCTCTCTCCAGATGGATTGGCAAAGGCATGGTCTACGCCAGGATAAATAATAATTTCATTTACAATTCCTAATTCTTCCAAACTCGATTCAAATTCTTTCACAGAATCTAAGGGAATTCCTTGATCTTTTTCAGCAAATATTCCTAATAATGGCCATGAGATGTTTGATAATGATTCTGAATCCGAGGAAACTTGACCGTAATACATTACAGTGGCATCAAGATCAGAATTATTCATAGCAAGATTAAGAGATTGTCCTCCTCCAAAACACCATCCGATGGATCCAATACTTTCAGTAGAATACTCAGTTTCCAAATATGATATTGCAGAATTCATGTTGTTCACTCCGATTTCACTATCAAATGAGGTTATCAATTGTCTTGCTTCTTCTGTTGTTGTTCCAACTTTATTGTTGTACAAGTCTACTGCCAGAACTATATAGCCATGCGATGCTAGTTTGTTGGCCATCTCCTTAATGTTTTCATTTAATCCCCACCATTCATGAATCATAACTATTGCTGGAAATTCCCCTTGCTCAGATGGTTTGGCCAAAAAACCCTGTGTTTCATCAAAATAGGATACAGTCCTTACCTCAACGTCATAATCTCCTAATGCAAAAATCTCAGAATTGTTGTTTTCACTGGTATAGTCGGGCAAAATATGAATTGCCCAACCTCGCTCTATCAATTTTGCTACACTTGATGGCTTTAGGCACGATGGTTGACCATTTGATTGTTTTAGAAATAATTCCAAGCCTTCAGTACATGTAACCTCAGAGGGATTTACTCCTTCTTTGATTTGTTTCAAAGGCGGAGGGAAATATGCTATTGCATCTACTTGAATAAAATTTTCAGTCAGACCAAAAGTAAGAAGAGGAACAATGGAAATTATTACAATTAAAAAACCAGATGATGGGATTACCATTATTACAATCAGAATTTAATCAAATTTATGATTTTAGTATTTCAAAATTAATTAAAATGAACAAATCATTCGTGTTGCTTTTAAAGGAAATCTTGTAAGTATTGGTATGACAAATTTGAATAAAGAATCTTGGGAAGAAGTTAGAGGATTATCGTGGCTTATTATTGATGAAGAATAATTCTTTTCAAAAGCCAAAAAAATAAACCAAATCTAATTTAATAATTTATTTTCTTATTAAGATAACTCGGAAGCTGACTAATGCTGGCTGCATCCTTTACGTAGTGTCGAGCGTATTCTTCACCAGTAAACCGATGCCAGTATCGACGCGATAGTGAATTTATCGTATCAGCTTCCTGTTTATTGTATGCATTAATAGAATAAAAAATAGATCTTTTCAGAATCTTAGTGGTAATTTATGGTAAAAATCAACAAAATCTACTTTTTAAAACTAAACATCTGGAAAATTATACCTAAATAATCTATGATACGATCTAGTTTAGATGCTGATGATGAGCGGAAAAGCCATCTGATATGTGATGAGGATTATGAGTAATGAGGCATCTATTATTTTCATTTTAGTTAATTTTATTTTCTCTTAGAGAATAATTATTTCTACATATGAAATTGGCAGCTTTGTTCTCTGGAGGAAAAGATAGTACATACTCAATTCATTTGGTCACAAACCAAGGACATGAAGTAAAATGTCTCCTGAGTATTCTTCCAAAATCTGATGAGAGTCATTTACTACATCATCCAAATATGAAATGGACTAGTTTACAATCTAAATCTATGAAAATCCCTCAAATTACCGGAAACTCTAACTCTGATGAAACGGATACTGAAATAAAAGTAATGGAAGATGTTTTGATTAGAGCTCAAAAGGAATATGGTATAGAAGGCATAGTTCACGGGGGCATCAAAAGCAATTTTCAAAAAAATAGATTTGATAATCTTTGCCAGAAATTAAATTTAAAATCATTTGCACCTTTATGGGATTTAGATGCTAAACAATACCTTGATGAATTAATTTCATCCAATTTTGATTTCATTATTACAAGTGTTTCCTCTGGTGGCTTGGATGATTCTTGGTTGGGAAAAAAAATTGGTAAAAATGAAATTGAACAATTACAAAAATTATCTGAACGATTTGGATTTAATCTCAATTTTGAAGGGGGGGAAGCTGAGACTTTTGTATTAAATTGTCCCTTATTTTCACATCCAATTGATATTCTTAAAGGAGAAAAAAATTGGGATGGCTATCGGGGAAGGTTTGAAATATTAGATGCGAGGCTGAAAAACGATGTTAGATAATCTTAAGGATAGTCTTAGAGGAGCTATACAGAAAATTGTAAAGTCCTCGGGAATAGATGAAGAATTAATCAAAGAATTATCAAAGGATGTCCAAAGGGCATTACTACAATCTGATGTAAATGTCCGATTGGTCCTAGAGATTACTAAAAACCTTGAAGAGCGTTCTATTAATGAAACCCCTCCGCCTGGACTTTCAAGAAAAGATCACATTGTGAAAATTTTGTATGATGAGCTTTCCAAGCTATTAGGAAATGAGACTGAATTTAATTTTCAACCTGGAAAGCAAAACAAAGTAATCCTTCTTGGAATTCAAGGAAGTGGAAAAACAACTGTAGCATCAAAACTTGCAAAGTTTCTGACAAAACAAGGATACTCAGTAGGCGTTATAGGTGCCGATACTTACCGACCTGGAGCATTGGTTCAATTACGAACAATGTGTGAAAAATCAAATGTTGAAGTTTATGGAGAGGAAAACAACAAAAATTCTCCTGAAATTGTAAAGAATGGGTTGAAACATTATGAAAAATTGCCTTTGGATATTATTCTAATAGATACTGCAGGACGTCACAAACAAGAACAAGATCTTCTGGATGAGATGGACAGAATCAACAAAGTTACCAATCCTGATCTTGCCTTACTTGTAATTGATGGCACGATAGGTCAGCAATGTTTCAGTCAAGCTGAAGCATTTCATAAAACATTACCAGTTGGTGGAATCATTGTTACAAAATTAGATAGTTCTGCTAAAGGTGGTGGTGCAATTGCTGCTTCTGCTGCTACGGGGGCCCAAATTATGTATATAGGAACTGGAGAGCGTATAGATGATTTAGAAAAATTTTCTCCAACTCGATTTGTTGGAAGGTTACTTGGTATGGGTGATATTCAAGCAGTTTTGGATCTTGCTAAAAGACTAGAAAATGAAGGTGATGATGTAAGGTTAAAACGAATTTCAAGTGGCAAGATGAACATGGAAGATTTTTTCTACCAGTTAGAAGAAGTAACAAAGGTGGGATCCTTACGAGGATTTCTAGATAATATGCCTGGTCTTTCAGGAATGGTAAAAGATGACCAACTTGATCAAATGGAGGGTAGAGTGTCAAAATGGAGATTCATTATTCAAAGTATGACCAAAGCCGAAAAGGCAGATCCAGACTTGTTAAATTCATCACGAATAAAACGGATTGCTCGAGGGTCTGGATGGTCTGAACACGAAGTAAAAGAATTGGTCAAAAACTACAAAAATTCCAAGAATATGATGAAAGCCTCTAAGGGAAGGCAAATGCAAGGAAATCTTCGTAGAATGGGTCTTGGATAGAATTCTACACTCATAATATTTTGAAATAAATCATGTCAAGTATCAAAGAAGTTTCTATTTTAGCAAATCAAATCATAAAAAAACACTATCTATGTGATCATTGTCTTGGTAGGTTATTTTCAAAAAAATTAAAGTTATCTTCAAATATGCTTTTAGGAAAAAAATTAAAACAAAACACTCGTCTTTCCTCAAAATGTTATATTTGTAAAAACCTATTTGAAAATCTTAAATTCTATTTGGATTTGATGTTAGAGTCCTCTAATTCATATGGTTTTTCTTCTTTTGTCGTGGGAGCTATAATAAAACCATCTGTAGTAGATAGAGATGATTTTATTAGATCAAATTACAAATTACAAGGAATTGATGGTGTTAAAACTGATGTCACACGAGAGCTATCAAAACAGTTTGCTAAAAAAACTAAAAAAAATTTAGATTTCTTAAATCCTGATGTTACCTTTACGGTAAATTTTAAGGATCAAACATGTCAATTACGTTCAAAACAAATTTCTCTTCAGGGAAGATACAATAAAATCAAAAGAGGTTTTTCACAAAAACAAAAATCTTGTGAAAATTGTTCTGGGAAAGGTTGCAGAACATGTAATTTTCATGGATTTACCGAATCTGATAGTGTGGAAGCAAAAATCTCTAATTTTCTCTTTGGTAAGTTTGGGGGAACTATTGCAAAATTCACTTGGGTTGGAGGGGATGATAAATCTAGCCTGGTTTTGGGTTCTGGAAGGCCTTTTTTTGTCCGAATTCAAAATCCAGTGAAACGAAAAGTAAGATTACCGAAAACCTTGAAAATGGAATCTGTAATTGTCAATAATTGTAAGATAATTTCTGATATCCCAAAAAAACATTTGACTTTCATTTCGACAATCGAAATGAAAATTTTAACAGAAAACGAAATTCAAACATCTAGTCTTAAAAAATTAAAAAAATACCTTGAAAATCCTATAATTATATATGAAAATTCTGGAAAAAGGTCCGAAAAAAAAATTTTTAATGTGAAATACAAAAAAAATTCAAAAAATAAATTTACTTTAATAATTAATGCTGAAGGTGGGTTACCTATCAAGAGATTTGTAATAGGTGATAATGTGGTGCCTGGGATTAGTCAAACAATCGAGAATAACTGTAAATGTGATAAATTTGATTTCCTTGGGATTAAAATGATAACAAATAACTAGTGCAGATTTGGTTGGTGTTTATGCCATTAAGGAAAAAAGGTAAGCATGCAAGACGTGCAGATCAAAGTGCTAATCGTCGAAAAATAAAGCAGTCAAAACGCGGCAAACCAAAATCCAGATAAATCGATGTTTTAACAGATATTTTTAGCATACATTATTGAAAAATAATTCCAAATCAACAATCACAGTCATCTGGGTCTATGCTTTCACCTTCTAAATCCCCTATGTTTAAGTGATTGAGAATGGATTTTCTATGAGACATTTGCATTATTTCTCTACGTTTTAAATTATTAAACAGATGTTTATAAAAAAAACTACACACTGGTACTCCTTTTATCGTTTATTCCCTTTGGAAATCTAGGTTAGGTATTTGAGAATATTATTGACCTGGAATGAATTTGATAGTTCCATTTGCTAGTAATACTACAATTATCACTGGTACTCCTGTACCCACAAGAATTCCCGCAAGAACTAAAAAATCTTTTTTATCCATGGTATGTTAAAAATTTATTCTTTTGTTGGTTTAAAATCTTCTTTATTCTATACCTTTTTACAATCATTATCCTCGGGAAGGAATATTGGATCCTTTAATTAGATTTAAGGAGGCACATATCAAGGGAATAATTCCTGACGATGTTTATGATCTGGTTCTTACACGCTTTCCTATTGCTGTAGAAGGTGTGAACCGCATCGAGAAAGCATCTGGAATTCGATACCCTGTGGCTTATGTCGAGCCTTCTGTGGTAGTCTCATCTCCAAGTATGGCATCTTACGAGTTTGGAATTTTGTTTGCTCGTACAATCCCTGTGGTGTTTGAAGATAATTTTCAAGTAGTGATTCAGATTTCAGCTCCGCTTGTAGCGTATGGTCTTAAGGGTACAATTCATGCAATATTGGCACATGAATTTTTGCACTTTATAGAACTGATCCGTAAAATATCTAAAATGGATTTACTTTCTGATGAAATTTCTGGCAATTTATTTGAAAATGTTTATGCTGATGAAACTAGATTGTTTGAACCTCGTGCAGTCTTTAAGGATCGAACTTTACTGAATCATATCACCAAAAGATTCCCTTCCGGGTTTCGTGACTATAAGTTAGAGGACAAGGTAATTAAAAATTGGATTGATAAAAACCTCCCAAAAACAAATGTTTCTCTTGATACCAACACAGTAAAATTATCCATGGAATCTCTTTCAAAAATTAAATTGGATCCAAAATTCCTAAAAAAAATCGATGAACTAGAACAAAAGAGTAAAAAAATTCGTAAAAAGAAACTGTATTGAAAATATTTTTCTACTCTTAAATTTAGTTATTGGACTAATCAAAAGGTCTTAATTTTACTTATTTTGAGACAACTTGTGTCTTCTTTTGAGATTGATTGGTGTGGAAACTTTTATGGGATTTATTGGGCTTATGAAGAAAGTAGGTTGGTTGTTTCTACTGTCTTTGAGGACAAAGATGAAGCTATTCAATTAGCAAAAGAAGTCGAAACATGGAGTGATAAATTTACCAGGATGACTATTATCGAAAAAAATAACGATGAATATGCTATTTGTTGTTATCAAGATCCCCAAATTTCAAAAAGTAAAAAAAATCTAGGTCTTTATCGTTCAGGAATGAGACAAGCATCAGGATATGCGCAAGCAAAATCTATGATTGAAGAAAGATCTCCTCTGCTTCAAATAGCCTATGCTGCAGATGTGAGAGTAATCAACACCTATGAGCAAATTTCTAGGCTTGTTCCCATAAGAAAATGCAGAATTATCAAAGAAACTGATTTAAAAAAACAAGAATATTTCTTTGAAAAAACTGCTCATGAAAAAAATTTAATGCAAAAATAAAAAGTGAAATTAATTGTCGCAAAAAGAAAATACCATTACTTTTTTTGCAGAAAAAATACATGTGCATCCTTGGCCTCTGAATTCTCTTGGTTGGAGTAAATCTACAAAAGAAAGGGTAGATCTTAATCTAAATAAAAATTTAGAAAAAAAGAAAATAATCCTCAACGATCAACAAATTAAAATTAATAACTTTGAATTTAACAAAATAAAAAAGGTGGGTATCACCGTGCCCTTATTCAAAAAACAGACTACTATGGTATTTGAAGGTCATTTTGGAGACTCTGATGCACATGTACATATCACAACCCGGTCTCAAAACTATGTGGAAATATTCAACAAACTTGTACTTTGGAAAAATATCTGGTTTCCTGACTCTTATTAGGATATTTTCTTTGTTTTAATTTTTCAATGTATGATCGAGGTTATTCTTGACAGTAGTTTTCAAATCCTTCTCATTTCTAGAAAGGCTCTATGGAATGTAAAAAAGGATATATTCATAATTTTGCTTGGTTTGAAATCCAATCAAAGAACATGTGTATTAATTGTGGAATGGAAGAAAAGTAAGTCATCCTCCCTAAATTCAAACTAGAACATCTCGATAAAACAGGATGAAACCTGAATTGTGGCCTTTTTTGAGTATCACTTTCATTTATTATCTTTAATTCAAATCGTTGTTTTCTTCCCAACAATCACATTGTTTCCAAGAGCACTTTGGACAATCATATGGGGTTTGGCTGTTCTTACATTCTGAAGGAAGACAATTACAACGTGGACATCTGGCTTCCATATGTACCTCTACAATTTGCTTTTTTGGTATATTTACATTTTGTAAGTTTGATTGATTATGACTAAACCCAAATTTTTTTGTAACTAATGATAAAGGTTAGAAAATTTACAATAGATGATTATTTGATAATTTGGGTTTGAATTATTTCTTGTTTATTGGATAAATTCTGTCAACCCACATTTTCCACAAGTATGTCTATCTTTATGTTCTGACATGTAAACTCCCTTACCACATCTGGAGCAATTTTTATTAATTCTAGTTAATTTGTCTCCATCAATTTTGAAATATTTGGAAACGCTAGGGCTGGAACCCTTTTTTCCTGCCATCACTCTGATTTCTCCTCTTTAGGTTCTTCTGGAGCTGCTTCCTCTGCCTTTACTTCTGTTTCTTCAGCTTCTGCCTTTTCAGCTTCGGCTTGCTTGGCTTTTGATTTTTCTAATCTAGAAAATATAGTAGGATTTACGTGTTTTTTTGCTAATCCCTCATCGTCGTAAACAAAGAACGTTCCAGTTACAATTGATTTTCCTGAATGACTCTTTAATCTCATAGGGATGATGACTTTTTCACCCAAGCTAAACTCTTTGTTAATCATATCTACTGCCTCAAGTTTTTTCAGTTTCCCTCCCAATCCTGTAAAATTGCAGGTAATTTCTCTTCTAGATAGAAATGTATTATTTACATCACTAATAGTCTGAATTAAAGACATGTATCGAAAATCTTTTTCATATTTCATATAAATCTTGATTGAAAACCAAGAACAAATTTATGAAATACCGGTTGATTAGTCTTATGGCTAGGTTCATGGTGCATCTAAAAAATGACAAATATAGACCATCTGATTCTCGAGAATTGGTTCACAAAGCGAGAGATCTTTGTTCGAACATGAATGCCTCAGTTCGAGTAGCTAGAGTGGCAAGTAAATTTGTAGAATTTGATGTGGAGGTAGAAAAGGAACAGTTGGATTTACTGATTGACAAATTTAGTTCAATTGGAATATTGGATAATGCAAGGCACATTGTTGAAGAAAAAATAGTAAAAGAAACCGGCATAAAAGATGGGGTTTTTTACTTTAACAATGAACGATTTTGGGAATGTCATGAGGCCTTTGAAGGTGTATGGAAGGAATGTTATGGTCGGGAAAAAGAGCTGGTCCAAGGAATTATTTTACTGGCAGTCGCTTTTGCACATTGTCAAAAAAATGATTCTTTGATTGGTCTTGGGATGCTTGGCAGGGCATTAGAAAAACTTGGAGATTCTCCTTCCGTATATTATAACATAGATGTTGATATGATTAGAAAAAAGATTATCGATATGCAAAAATCAAATGCTTTAACTATATTTGAGATTTAATTAGATTAAGAGCTGTTGTAACTACCTCTGCACCTTGCAATAGCCCTATTTTTCCTTGTTTGGCTTGCTCTTCGGTCATTCTTGTTGTGCCATCATTTTTTATAAAATCCCCTGAAACCAAAACTGGCACTGGATCATCGCTGTGCCCCTTATTGATGCAGGGCGTTGAATGATCTGCAGAAATTACTATTGTAACTTTACTTGAATCAATGTTTTCTACCAGCGTTTTGAAAAATCTTTGATCAATTTCCTCGATGTTTTTCATTTTTCCTATCGCATCTCCGTCATGACCGAATTCATCAGGACCTTTAAGGTGTACATAAATTGCATTTTGAGTTTCCATTGCTTTGGCTGCCACTCTTGCTTTTTCTTCGTAATCTGTCAATCCCCCTGCTTCAAAGGCTTGCATTTTAAGAACATCTGATATTCCCAACTCTACTGGCATATCTACTATGCAAGAAAATTTCATGGAATATTTTTCGTTGATTGGAATGACATCGGGATATTTGTTTCCAGCATCTCGTAGTAATATGCAACTTAATTTTTTTTGGTTTGCTTCCTCTCTTTTTTGATTTACCGTACTTTCCTTCATTATTTGCAAAGATTGTTCTGTGAACTCATTAACCAAATTAGATGTGATTTTTGAATTTTCTGATTCGTCTAAGGGAAGACATTTTTCGATTCGCATAAAATCCCCTACGGCCTTTGCAACCCCCATCCCATCTACTCTGGCGTAAGCTGGGTCTGTGTTTGTAATCTCTGAAGAAAGATTAACTCCCTCTGATCTTATTCTAACAGTAACTCTATGTCCAATGGTAGGTGCTACTACAACTGAAGAGTTTGTATGTGAGAATTTTATTTTATTTTCGATCTCTTTTGCGATATTCTGTGCATCTGCTTTTTCTATCTGTCTACCCGCTCTTCTATCGATAATTATCCCTTCATCATCCAACGTAGAAAAATTTCCACGCAGCGCTAAATCCCCATCCTTAAAATCAATGCCAACTCCTATTGCCTCAATTACTCCTCTTCCTGCATAATCTGAATGATGGAACTTGTACCCTAACATGTTGAATACTGCAATATCTGATTCTGGGGCAATTCCTTTTCCAACAGAAATAACTTCTCCAATTGTACCGTTTTTGGCAATTCTATCAAGTGTTGGTGTTTTTGCTGCCTCAAGTGGTGTTTGTCCATCTAAATCAGGATGTGGCAAGTCCCCCACTCCATCTAATAAAACATAAACCATATGAACATCAGAGTTATCCATACTGCTTTTCGATTTTTCAACTTCGCCTGTCTCCTTTAAAGCTTGCATAAAAAGTTGCGATCAGTAATTTAGGACAACATAAATTGCATCTAAAAATTGTAATGATAAATTTTTTACATTTTCATGGAAATTCTTGTTTTACTACCGTTAAAACAAAATCCTTTCAAATATTTTTTAAAATTTAGATCTCCGTAAACATTTTAACACTCGTTTTCTTCCAATAGAAATTATGGGAGATATGAGAAAAGATTATGTTTCAGAACGTTTTATGATCATTTCAAAAAAAGATGACAAAGTAATTGACCCAAAAAAAATGCCCTTTGCTCCTGGCAATGAGTCTATGACAAACCCTTCAGTCCTTTCCTTGGTAGCAAAGGACGGCATGTTACAAAGACTTCAGGATAATGAAGATGAATATGTCAAAAATTGGTCCATTAGAGTTTTTGAAAGTAAAAATCCTATTGTTTCAGTTGATGCAGAAAATTCATACAGCGATAAACCGCATTACAGTGAACCATCATATGGATACCATTATGTGGTTGTAGCCTCTCCAAAACAAAAAGATACCTTTGCAACAATTGATCCTGAACAGTGGTCAAATGTTCTGGTGGTTGTCCAGGATAGATTAAGGTGGCTTTACACCCAAAAAGGAGTTACTTATGTTTCCATTTACGGTGATCAAGGTGAAGAGGCTGGAAATAAAAATCCTCACCCTCATCTAAACTTAATTACTTTTTCAACGATTCCGCCAGTAATAGAAGCTGAGGCTGAAGCATCTCATAATATCTTAAATGAAAAAGGAGTTTGCGTGATGTGCCAAACAATCAATGCTGAAACTGCTAGCCCCAGGCAGGTTTTACAAACTGAAGGGTTTATTGCGTTTTGTCCGTGGTCCCCATCATATCCTTATGAGTTTTGGATAACCCCAAAAAAACACACCACCAGCTTTTCTAAAATCACACAAAAGGAAATTAATGATTTATCACTTATCCTAAGGGCAACTTTGGGAGGATTGTCAAAAACAGTCAAAAATGTTTCCTATAATTTGGTGTTTCATTTGTCTCCTGAAAAGAAAAACAGTCGACAGATTCATTGGCATATTGAAATTTATCCAATAACAAAAGCTTGGTCTGGGCTAGAACGTGGTTATGGAATTTTCCTAAATGATGTTTCTCCAGAACAGGCTGCAGAAAAGCTTGGAGCTGCTTGCAGAAAAGAGCTGGCCAATCTGGTAGGCATTATCTAATTTTTTGAATGGTTTATTTATCAACAAGAATTTGTTAATGCAATGGGAATTGAAAAGTGGGTTGCCGTTGTTAGTTTAGCTTTATTTGTAATGTTTGTTGGAGAAATGATTTCAATTTACATCTTTATGACCGATGTTCCTGAAACTTTTGAATTTGGATTAGACTTTGATCCCACTCCAAAAATCCTACAGTTTATTTCAATTGGAGTTGCACCTGCTGGAATTATGGCTGGTCTTTCATATTTGATGGCTAGACGTTATGGGTCAAAACCTATTGGTTATCTTATAATTGCAGGAGGGGTTGTAATGTTGGTTGGAATGGCCTATGTTTATACTCTAGTCGATAAAATTGAAGATTCATTTTTAACAGATACTGTAATTTTTACTCCCGTTCTCTTTATGGTTTTATCAGTCCCTGTAATGCTGGTTGGTGCCTCTTTGTTAAAAATAAAAAAGAAAAGATCAAAAAAAGAATATTTCTAGTTATGATCAAATCTTAATGCATTGGCATTGTGCGTAAACCCTATTTTTTCATAAAAGGGCTTTACATCATCAACACAGTCTAGGATTGTTTTGTAACATCCCTTGTTTTTTGCAACCTCTAGCAAATACTTGATAATTTTTTCTCCAATTTTTTTCCCTTGAAAATTTTTATCAACGACTACATCTTCAATGTGTCCGACAATACCGCCATTGTGAATGAATTTAGGTTCTAGTAGGAGTGTGGCAGCTCCTACTACTTTTGCATCAATTAAAGCTACAACGATAATGTGGTCTGGATTATTTTTAATTTTATGATAAATTTTCTCTGCTGTATTTTTTTCAATACTGCTTGTTTGACGAAGAGAATCTAAAGTGGTCAAAAATCCATTCCAAAGATCTTCTTTTTGAAGTTCTTTAATTATGATGTTGCTCATTTTTAATTATATTTTTCCAAGTTTTTGAATAAACTCATTGTTTGCTTTTTCGTATGATTCCTTGTTTCCAATATCTATGAATCCATTTTTACTGAGAAAACTTCCAATAACTTTTTTCTTTGACATTGCATTTTTGATTACGTTATCCATTCCATATGGTTTGTTCTTGGGAATTAGTTTCATAACTCCGGGCTCCATGACATAGCAACCTATATTGATATTTGCTTTAATTTCTGGTTTCTCATTCCATTCTGTAACTCTGTTATTTTTTGCAGTCTCAATTACCCCATATGGTAAATTAGTTGTATATTCTTTCAAACTCATTGTCACAAAAGGTTTTTTTTGTTTGTGCTGTTTTATCATTTTGCGTAAATTAAATCCGTAAATTGAATCTCCATACATACAAACAAAAGTATCATCGATAAATTTTTCTGCAGTCTTTAATTGACCAGCTGTTGCAAGAGGTTTGTTGGATATTGCATATTCTATACTAACTCCAAAATTTTTACCGTCCCCAAAATAATCTTCAATTGATCTTCGAAGGTAACTAACACATAGAACGATTGATTTTACTCCATTTTTTTTTGACCATTCAATTAAATGCTCTAAAATTGGTTTTTCGCCTAGCGGAAGCATAGGTTTTGGAAGAAATGTGGTGTATGGTTGTAGTCTGGTTCCCAATCCGCCTGCTAAAATAACTGCTTTCACAAATTTTCTTTAATTTTTCACTATTTATGTTCAAGTGTGGGTTTGAAACATACTCTAATCATGAAAAAACTTTTGATATTTTTTTAATAATGGACTCCGGAGTTGTCCCGAAAACTATTATCATTGGCTCTTTTCCAAAGTCTCCTTTATGAAAAATTGCATCAGGTGCTTCTTTGGAATATTTAATTGCATTTTTTATGCCCCATTTGATTGATGATCCTTCTTCTTTCTTAATTGATTTGGGTTCCTTTTTTCTATCATAATTTTTTACTAGAAACCCATTTTTTTCTAATTTAACGATTATTTCTTTTTGAAATTTAATATTGATTGCCGATAGGATTTGAGGAAATTTTTTATTCATGGTGAGTATGGCAGTTGCAACATGTTTTGAGCCTCCATATTCCAAGTTTCCTACTTTGGTAACGCTTTTTCCTGTTTTTACAATTCGTCCAGAAATTCCTAAAACGTCTTTGATTGATTTTGGAGACTTTTTGGAGAATACAAAATTTGTTTGACATTCTGGAATTTGTTGGGATATTTTTTTAATTTTAGTAAAATCATTTATTGCATTAGATAATTCCAAATATCTCTGATCTATTTTTTTATGTGTGATTTCTATTCCTTTCCCTACTTTTTGCGCTCCTTTGATTGAATCTAAAGTAAATTTTTGTGCAAATCTTGCTGATTCTAAAACTGATCTTCCTTGAGCCAAGGAAAATACCATTGATGCAGAATAGTTACATCCACTACCATGGTTAATTGTTTTAATTTTTTTTGTTTCTATTACATCCTGATTTTTGGTCATTACAAAATCTGACACGTGATTTTTTTTTATTTCTAAACCTGTGATCACCACGTTTGTAGATCCCATTTTTTGAATCATTTCGCCGACCTTTTGGGCGGCATGTTTTGAATTTATTTTATATCCTGAAATAAATTCAGCTTCAAATTTATTTGGAGTGATGATGGTAGCTAAAGGTACCAAGTATTTTTTGAAATCTTTGATTGCAGACTTTTGAATTAGCATCCCTCCTGTAGTTGATTTAATGACAGGATCTAGTATTATTGGAATGGAATATTTCTGTAAGGTATGATGAATCGTTTTAATATTTTCTGAATTGTATACCATTCCAATTTTGATACCGTCTATAACAAAATCTGAAAAAATTGAATCTAGTTGATTTTTTAAAATAGCCTTTGAAACTGGTTGTATCATTCCAAATTTGGAAGTATTTTGGCTAGTAATGGCAGTAATAGCAGTTAGTCCGTATGCGTTTAATGAACCAAATGTCCTCAAATCACTTTGAATTCCTGCTCCAGATGAAGGATCAGAGCCCCCAATAGAAAGTAAATTCATGATATTTTTCTAAAACTTATACTAATTTGTTTATCTTTGATCTTTACATTAAAATTTCATGTATGGTGACTAGTTTAAAATTAGATTCATCCACAACATGGCATTTATACTCAAAAAATTAGTTCCTTTGTGGTTTGATTAAAAAAACTCCTTTGATTAAAGATTCACCCCAAGAAATGCGATGCACTTCTTGTCTATTGCCAATGCAATATCAAACTAAAATACAAGATAAATTTCTCTGGCAATGTTTTAAGTGCGGAAAAAAATATTTTGTTTTTAAAAATCTAGATGATTATGTGATTGAAGAAACATGGAGTCCTCCAAAATGATGTCTTACCTTTCTTAAATATTCAGTAAATCAATCTATCACTACTTTTTGAAATCTGATTTAATTCTTAAAAGATTTTATTTTTAATTTTAAGTAGGCTCACTTTGATTATTTTTAAGGAGGATTCACTGAATTTTTTACCAAGGAACAAAACGATTTTTTTTGATATTTACGATATTTGTTGGAGGCAATCATTTGAGCAAAAATCATCTCTCATGCTTTGGAATTCTCGTCCACAATGTTTGCATTCTCTAACTGTTCGCAATAGTCCTTTATGCGTTTTCTGACATATAAGATCGATCATTTTTGTTATTATGCTGAGTTTTTTTTCTTGCGATCAGAATTTATTTGGATTTTCACTATTGTTTAAATCAGGTCCCGACGTAGAATCTCCATGAGTACTCAAATGAGTGCAGCTCGTAGGGGTGTTGCAACAGAGGAGATGAAACTAGTTGCCAAGGACGAAGATGTTACTTTGGAATGGTTAATTCCAAAAATTGCCAAGGGTGCAATCATAATTCCAAGTAACAACGAAAGAAAACAAAAAATTCACAATGTGGGGATTGGAAAAGGGTTAAAGACCAAAGTAAATGTGAACATTGGAACCTCGACGCTAAATGTAAATCTTGAAGAAGAGATTGAAAAAGCAAAGATTGCTGTAAAATATCATGCCGATACTATTATGGATTTAAGCGACGGCGGTGATGTGAAAAAAATCCGAAAAACTTTGTTAGAAGAAGCTCCTATCACCTTTGGCACCGTTCCAATTTATGAGGCTTATAATTATGGGGTTGAAGTTCACAAAAACCCATTAAACTTAACTGAAGATGATTTTCTTAAAGCATTTGAAAATAATGCAAAAGATGGAGTTGATTATACCACAATCCACTGTGGGATTACAAAAGATATTGCAAAACGAATCTTAAAAGTCCAAAGATATGGTGGAGTTGTAAGCAAGGGGGGTACCTTAACTGCAGCTTGGATGCTTAAACATGACAAAGAAAATCCATATGTTACTCATTATGATTACTTGATTGAAATTGCACGAAAATATGATGTTACCTTTAGCTTAGGAGATGCATTAAGACCTGGCTCCATTCTTGACTCTCATGACGAATTACAAGTTCAAGAAATGATAAACATGGTTGATTTGACCAAACGAGCTCATGAAAAAGATGTCCAAGTTATGATAGAAGGTCCAGGACATGTCCCATTAAATGAAGTAGCAGCTAATGTTAGACTAGCAAAGTCACTTATTGGCGATGTACCATACTATGTTTTGGGTCCATTGGTTACTGATGTGGCATCGGGTCATGATCACATTGCAAGTGCAATTGGTGCTGCCGTGTCTGCAAGTGAAGGTGTTGATCTCTTATGCTATCTAACTCCATCTGAGCATTTGGCATTACCAAATGTAGAAGAGGTAAAAGCTGGATTGATTGCCTATAGGATTGCTGCTCATGCTGCTGATCTTGTAAAAATACGAGAAAAAGCCATAAAATGGGATATTGCAATGAGTGAGGCAAGACGTACTCTGGATTGGGAAAAACAATTAGCCTTGTCAATTGATCCTGAAGAAGCAGCTAAAATTCATAGCAGAACGGGACAGCATCCAGGAAACAACGTTCCTTGTACTATGTGTGGAGGAGCGTGTGTTTACATCATGCTTCCTCAACAAAGAAATTATGAAAAAGAAAAATTACAACAAACTGAATAAAACCTTATCAATACTTGGAACTGTTTCATAGTTTTTTATTTCATCAACTGTAATCCATTTATACTCGGAATTTTCCCAATTTAATTTAATTGTTGGATTTTTTACTTCAAACAAAAATGGAAAAACTTCCCATTCGTGATTTTCATATTGAGGAGAATGGATTTTCATTTCTGAAGATGATTTTAGAAATTTGATTTTGTCTTCACTTATTCCCACTTCTTCAAAAATTTCTATTTTTGCTCTTCTTAACGGCTCTTCGTTATTCTCAATTATTCCACTTACTCCGGCCCATAGGCCTTTCATAGTTTTTACTTGATCACTTCTTTTTAAAAAAAGAAATTTGTCATTATCTATAAGGAATGAAGTAACTATTCTTGTGGATCGCATCTTTTCTATTTTTTCTCAATTGCGTTTACCATTTTAGTCAATTTTTTGTAGGATGCATCTAAATCTGATTTTGCTGAAAGTCTTTCTTGACATGCCTTGATGTAACTAATAACTTCTTCAGTTTTTGATTCTTGCACGGCTGTAAGAAGTCTACCTACATCCTTCCACAAATCTTCTGCCACTCTTCTAATTTCTGGATTTGCAATAATTGTTTCGATTAATTCTGGAGATTCAGTCATTATACTTTCTGCTAGAGTTTTTTGAACTCTAAATGTGGTTCCAGACATTTTTTCGGTAAGAGCGATTTTTTCATCTTTTGAAATAATGTTTGCAAAAACAAGATTCATGAGATGAGTTAATCCTAGTATTACAGCAATTTTTTTATCGTGTTCTGCTGCGTCGATAGTTACAAAATTGGCTCCCTCAAAAAGAGATTTTGCAACAGTCAGCTCTTTTTTTGCATCTTTTACAGGTACTGAAATTATGTTTTGCCCTTTGATATTTTTTATTCCAGGCCCAAACATGGGGTGAATACATATGGGATTAATTTTTGCCGGCATCTTAGCCAAAGATGAAACTGCCTTGGTTTTTTCAGACGAAATTTCAATTAAGTATGTGCCTCTTTTCATTTCTTTGGCAATTAATCTGATAATTTCAGGGGTCTTTCTTGTAGGGGTGCACAAGATTACATAGTCTGCTTTTAGGATTGCACCAACCAATGACCCTGCTTGAATAATGTCTTTTCCTTTAATTTTATTTTCTTCGTCATACCCAGTTACTTGAAAATCTTTATCTGCAAAGTATTTTGAAAACCACTGGCCCATTTGTCCACCTGCGCCAATAATGGTAATTGATTTCTTCATTAATTATCACTCACATATCCGGTCAGTATATTCATTCCGTCTGCTAGCGTTTCCTCATCTTGACATGCTGATAACCTGATAAAATTTTTGTAATTGCCAAATCCTTCTCCAGGTGCAACTGCCAATCCATTATCTAGGAGACTATTTGCAAATTCTACTCCATCAAACCCCTTTTTATTAACACGGGCAAAAACATACATCGCTCCATCTGGAACCATGAAATCAAGATTCATTTCTCTTGCTTTTCGGGCCAATAATTCTAATCTTCTCTGTACTGTATTAGTATTATCTGAGGTATCTGCCTCTAATGCTCTCATGGCTATGTATTGAACCGGTTCTGAAACACTAGTGAGGCATAATGCGGAAAATTTTGACAATTTTTCAATAATGTCTTGGTGTGCAATAGTGTAACCGATCCTAAATCCGGTCATTGCATGTGATTTTGAAAATGACTGCGTTACAATACTTTTTTCATAATTATTACAAAGTATGCTTTTCCAATCTGCAAATGCGTATTGGGAGTAAATTTCATCACTAAGAATGTATAAATTATTTTTTATTGCTAAATTTACAATTTCATCTTGTAATTTTTTAGATAATATTTTTCCTGTAGGATTGTTTGGATAGTTTAATGCAATCATTTTTGTGTTCGAATTAATTATTTGTTCGATTTGAGATATGGATGGTTCCCAATTATCTTCTAAAGTTGTATTGATTGTTCTTATTTTCACTCCTGTGTGCAATGCACAATCCTTGTATGCAGGCCACGCAGGTTCAATGACAATTAATTCATCCCCTGGATTAAGTAAAGTGTTAATTGCAGTAAAAATTCCAAATCGTGCACCTGGATTTACCATGATGTTTTCTTGTTTTATATCTACTTCGAATCTTTTTGACACATGTTGTGCAATGGCTTCTCTAAATTGGGGAATTCCTTTTGCTTGACCATATTTGAAAAATCCCTTTTCATACACTTCTTCCAGTGCATTTTTGACAATAGCAGGTGGTAAAAAATCTGGTTCCCCAACTTCCATGTGAATTATTTTTTTCCCTTCTAGCTCAAGTGATTTTGCTTTAAGAAAAATTGATAGATGTGTTTGCTTGTTATTTGATTGAACCTTTACTGATTCATTTAGAAGGAAATTCAAAAATTTTGTGGCAATTGTCTCATCAAAATTCAAATCTCTACAAAGCGAAATAATTTTAATTCGTAAATTATCTTCACGGGTTTCATCGGTGACCACCTTTCCAATATTTTTTTTTATCTCGCCAATTTCCTTGGCAATTTCTGTCCGTACTTTTAACATCTTTATCATTTCAATGGTGATCTCGTCCATTTTACTACGAAGTTCGTTAATTTCAGACATTATTCTACAACACAGGCTTAATTTGTCCTGACAATAAAGCGTGATCCGCCAATGTTAATGCCACCAGCGAATCTACTACCGGTGGTGCCCTTGGAACAACACAGGGATCATGTCTTCCTTGAACTTTAAGAGATGCAATCTTTTTTGTTTTAATGTCAACAGTACTTTGTGTTTGGGCAATTGATGATGCAGGTTTAAATGCAATTCTTATTGTTATTGGCATTCCATTTGAAATCCCGCCTAATATTCCTCCAGAATTGTTAGTTTTTGTAACAATTTTTCCTTTATTGATTGTATAAAGATCATTATTTTCAGACCCAAATAATTTTGAACCCTCAAACCCTGAACCAAATTCTATTCCTTTGACTGATGGTATTGAAAAAAGTGCTTTGCTCAAATCTGATTCTAAGGAGCTAAAAATTGGTTCTCCTAACCCTACTGGAACATTTGTTGTGACTGATTCAATTACTCCTCCAAGAGAATCTCCTTTTTTCCTGGCACTCAAAATATCTGACTTCATTTTTTTTGCAGTGTTTTCATCAGGACATCGAACATCATTTTTGTAAATTAATTTTATTATTTTGTTTTCAAATTTTTTTTCCATTTTGACTTTACCTATTTGTGTTGTATACGAATTTGTTTCAATCCCTAGGGTAACCTTGAGAAGTTTTCTTGCAATCGCTCCTCCCATAACATGAGTTGCAGTTAATCTCCCTGAAAATCTTCCCCCTCCACGATAATCATTAAAGTGATTGTATTTCACCATGGCAGGGTAATCTGAATGGCCAGGTCGGAGTTTAGTTTTCAGATTTTCATAATCTCGAGATTTTTGATCAGCATTCCAAATTACCATTGTAATTGGAGCTCCTGTTGTAAATCCTCTAAAAACCCCGGAAAGAATTTCTACACTGTCGCTCTCTTTTCTTTGAGTGGTGATAAGAGATGTTCCTGGTTTTCTATAATCTAGCATTTTTTGAATTTCTTTTTCATCAATTTCTAATCCTGCAGGACATCCATCTAATACGGCTCCAATGGATTTTCCATGACTTTCCCCAAAACTGGTCAATACTAGACGCTGCCCAATAGAATTCCCTGACAATATTCTATGATTGTTTGGCGATGTTTATAATTCCTCATTTACAAAAATACAAAAAATTTGATTGATCTTTTCTTGATCTTGAAATTATTTTTGTTATGATTATAAAAATTATATTATTTATTACCAAAAATTCAAATAATTTCAAATAAATGTTAAATATAATAATATCCTACACATAATACAATGAAAAACGCAAATTCTAATGAATAATTTGCGCGGCTCTGCGAAAAATACATGTTGTTAACGTGAAAGCGTTTTGGGTGAGGAGAAAGCTTTTCACTCTATACAGGGTCGCGCCTTTTGATCTAATCTAGCATTTTTTAATATTTTTATCATTGAGTTGAGATCTTGGCTCCAATTTTGTTCATCTCATCGATGAAATTTGGATACGATACTTTGACTGATTCAGGATCAGTAACCATACAATTTCCAACATATAGTCCTGCAATGCAAAACGCCATGAATAACCTATGGTCATTTTCAGAATTCAGCGTTGCACCTTGGAGATTATTTGGTCTGTTTAAAATTAATCCGTCCTCCTTTTCTTCTATTTGTAATCCTAATTTAACAAGCTCTCTGGATACTATTGCAATTCTATCTGTTTCTTTAAGTCTAGCGTGTTTCACATTAACAATTTCAATTGGACTTGATGTCTTCAAAGATAAAATGGCCAAGGGAGGGAGCAAGTCCGGAGAGTTGCTGAGATCAAATCTTCCACCTTTTAATTTTTCTGGAGATTGTATTGAAATGTTTCCATCCTCTATTATCACTTTAACGCCAAGATGTTCCAAAATATCTATAAACACTTCATCTCCTTGTGGTAAGTTTCCAATACTTCCCTTAATTACAAAATTATCTCCGCACAACACTGCTGCTGATAAAAGTAAAGCAAGACTTGAAAAATCAATTGGAACTAAAAATGTTGCTGGTTTGTAAACTTGAGGACCTATATTGTATCGTTTGTATGGAATTAATGTTTGAACGGTAATGCCAAAATGTCTCATTGTCGAAATAGTTGCATCAAGGTATGGTTTTGACACTAAATTTCCTTCAATCACTAAATTCAATCCCTTCTCGGTTAAAGGGGCACTAATCAGCAATGCAGAAATAAATTGGCTCGAAAGATTTCCGGGAATTGTAACATCTCCACCTGTAATTTTTCCTGTAATTCTCATTGGAGGTTTTCCTTCAGTTGAAGAACATTTTGCTCCAATACTTTCTAGGGCATTTAGTAATGGCTGCATAGGTCGTTTTTGGAGGCTAGAATCCCCAGTCAAGATGATCTCCTGAGAAAATAGGCTGGCGATTCCTGAGGCTATTCTTATTGTGGTCCCAGAGTTCTCTGCATTAATTTCAGGCACAGATATGCCTTCTTTTATGGATTTTTTTACGATTATTGATGAATTCTCCCTTTCAATTTGAGCTCCAAAATTTTTGCAGGCATTAATTGTGGCCGTAGTATCTGCTGAAAATAAAACATTTTCCACCTTGCTGTTATTTCCTGCCAGTGCTGCAAGAAAAACAGCTCGATGTGTGTAACTCTTGTTTGGTGGACAAATCAGACTTCCAGATAATTTGGATTTTTCTACGTTACAGATCATGCACTTCAGCTTTTTGGTTATTTACTTTTGAAACAATTATGTTTCCATCTAAGGACGAAAAAACTTTTTTTACATTTTGCTCGTTTTCTTTTTTTACAATTGCAGCTATGGCAGGCCCATTTCCAGAAACCGATGCAGCTATTGCACCTTTTTCAAGAAGGGCAGTTATGATTTTTGGATCGGAATTTAAAATGGTGGATGTTGCCAATCCATTAATTATCATTGCTTCCCAATAATTAGAGTTTTTAGCTAACTTCCATGCATTTTCAAATACTGATGACAATGTTTTCAAATTTTTTACATTTCCTCGTTTTCTATTTTTGGGAACAAAAATTATTGCTTTTAGATTTGAGGGAATTTTTCCTGAACGAACGATTTTTTTTTTGGCATTATCTGTTACATTAAATCCTCCAAAATAACACGAACATGCATCATCATATGCTCCAGTAATACTTACTTTTGATTCAATTGAGGCGACAACTCCTGCAAGTAAAATCTGATGGTCAGTTAATTTTGGTCTGAATATTTTTGCACATGCCAGGGCAACTGCTGAAGATATTGCACTGGAGCTTTTTAATCCATATCCCGTTGGAATTTCTGATTCCAAACTTAAGATTATTTTATTTTGGTCTAATTCTTTTTTTGTTAATATTTTTTCTACTGTTTTATTGATTAATCGAGAACTAATGGTTTTGTTCTTAGATTGAATGATGATCCCCTTTCCTGGGCTTGTTTCCAATACGGCCTCAACTGAAAGATCTATTCCCAATGTTGCTCCTTTTTTATTTGCTATTGCATTAACAAGGGATACCGCTCCATGAACCACAGCTTTTACTTTTGCCATTATACGCCTCCTAAGAGGGCTTTTTTCATGGCATTATAAGGTGCTTCTATCCCATGCCAAATCTCAAAGGCCCTTACTGCTTGGCCTAGGAGCATCTCATATCCGTAAATGATTTTTGCTCCTTTTTGTTTTGCCTTCTTTAAAAAATCTGTATTCATTGGCATGTAAACAATATCGTAAACTATTGTTTCTGGTTTAATTGAATCTAGAGAAATAGGACTGGGTTCGTTTTTTAACCCTATCGAGGTAGCATTTACTATTATTTCGTAATCTTGTAAATTATTTCCAATCATTCCGATAGTAATTGCATCTGCATTAAGGCCTATTTTATTTGCAAATTGGGCCAAGGTATTTGCCTTTTCAAGGGTTCTGTTTGCAATTGTAAGATGTTTTGCATTCTTCTTGGCAAATCCGGCAACAATCGCTCTTGCAGCACCTCCAGCTCCTAGCAAAAGAATTTTTCTACCTTCTATCTTCATCTCTTTTTTCTTAAAAGGATCTAAAAATCCATCCATGTCTGTATTGTATCCTTTTAGAATTCCTTGGTTGTTTGTTACGGTGTTTACCGCACCTATGATACTACAAGACTCATCCATTTTATCCAAGTATTTCATCATCTCAATTTTATGAGGAATTGTAACGTTAAACCCGTCTATCTTTATTTTTTTAAGTGATTCAATTCCCTCCTTTAACTCTCCTCTAGGTATTCTATATGCAATATAGGAGCTCTCTAAATTTAATTCTCTAAACGCTGCACTATGAATATTTGGAGAAAGTGAATGATCAATGGGATCTCCTATCACTGCAAAAGTTTTGGACATATTTTTTCTGGTTAACATGATTGATTTAAACTCTCAACTTTAACTCTGGAATCCTAGAATTGTTTTAACAGAATTTTTAAAAAATCCTGAATTAAACAATAAAATCTATTTTTTTAAATTAATTATTTTGTTTATCTCATCGACGCTAAATTGCCCGGGAGCAATTGGTTTTCCAAGCGATACATAGGTATACGGACTTCCAAGATATAGGCACAAAATTCTAGAAATCCTTCCCGAGTCTCCCATGGCAAAGGCAATTAAATTGATTTTTCCTTTTTTATTGTATAATTGTAAAATTCGTGTAGAATCATCAGTTGATTTTGCTGTGGTTACAATTTTGACATTAGTAGAAAATTTACTCATTTGACTTAATTTCTTTTTTAATTCCGTAAAATTGGGTGTTTTTTTAAAATCATGCCCAGAAATTAACAGATTTGTTTTTGTCATTTTTAGATATTTTACCAAACTCTTATTTCGCCTCATGGTGTTAAATTCAACATCAAGTAAAAACGGATTATATTCTGCAATTAATTTTAGAATTGATATTCTTTCTTTTTCATTTCCTGTAAATTTACCTCCCTCCGATGTTGGTCTTAACGTGCAAACGATTTTTTTTAGATCTTTTTTTACAGTCTCTAAAACTTGAGGAATTTGGTAAGCTTTTAGAAAATCAAATCGAATCTCTACATAATCTGATTTTCTTAAAGCCTTGTTAAGCGTTTGTTTGAGCTTTTTTGGGGTTGTCTCTGCAATTGATACACAAGTTTTGTATTTCATTTTAATTATTTTTCTAATATGTATTCATCATCAACTTCCATGCCAAAATGTCTTCCAGTGGCTGCTTTGGAGTATACCATTACTGTGTCTCCTTTTTTGAGATGAGTTACTGAAACAAGTTGGCCATTTGGTTTTACAAATCGTATTGTTTCGGCATCTTGTGCAATTATGCCTCCTATCTCTCCATCTACTGATGCTTTAATCATCAACATTGGACGTCGTTCTATTTTGGATCTTCCTACAGTTGCTCTTCTAGCTTTTCCTTTTGAATTGATGATCAATACTTCTGAACCTGTTTCTACCTCGGAAAGATAATTTGTTGTACCCTTTGGCGATAAGGTATAACAATGAACTGCTCCGGCATTTACTCTAAAGGGTCTTGGTGACGTAAATGAAGAACCTACGGATTCATTATGAACTAAAAATAAGAAGTTTGATCTACTTCCAATTAGCATTCCTTCTCCTTTATGCAACATTGATGCAGTATCGACACATACCCTTTCACCATCTCCCACTTCCTTGATCTCGATGATCTTCCCTTTTTTCAAATCAAAACTTTTACTCCCCAAATACACCATGACCTCTTTTACTTCTGCAATGGATGAGGTGCTGAAAATTACTCCATCTACGCCTACCTCCAAAATTGAAAACATTTTCCTTACTTCCTCCGGAGTTCTTGCAATGGCGTAAATTTTGGTATGTATTTTGTGAAGTTTGGCAATTATGTTCTCAAGAGGTATTATTTTCCAATCTTTTACCTCTACAATCACAAAATCTAGACCTTTTTTTGCAATAGTTAAAACATTTTCAATATCTTCATTTGATAATATTTCAAATTTTTTACCAATTTTTTTTCCTTTTGGTTTTTTTGTATCATTCTTTTCCAATACAATGTGTTTTGCATTTGTTGATGGAAATATTGTTTCAAGCTTTGTCTTTACATTTCCAATTTTTTTTGGGTCTAGATAGACCAATTTTATTCCCTCTGCTTCTAATTGTGGAAGGAATTTGGATAATTGTGCTTGAGATACTTTGGGTGAAATAATTAATTCACGGGTTTTACTCAATTTGTTTCATTGCTTCCTTTGCAGATTCTTTTCTAAAAATAATGGATGATAAAGCTTGAACCATTTTTTCAGGAGTTTTATGTGCAAAAATATTTCTTCCATATGTTACTCCTTTTGCCCCTGCAGTAATTGCATCTTCTGTCATTTGTAGAATGTCCATGTCTGTTTTGGCTTTTGGTCCACCAGCAATTACAATTGGAACTGGTGTACTTTTTACGATTTTTGAAAAAGAGTCAATATCTCCTGTATATACTGTTTTAACAATATCTGCTCCGCATTCTGCACCAATCCTCGCTACATGTCCGACGATTTCGGGGTCATGAGGATTTTTTACATTTTCTCCTCTTGGGTACATCATTGCCAAAAGTGGCATATTCCATTTGTGACATTGGTCGGCAGTCATTCCAAGTTGTTCTAACATTTCGGGTTCTTCTTTTCCTCCAATATTGATATGGAGAGAAACACCATCTGCCCCCAACCTCAAGGCTTCTTTTACAGTCCCTGTGAGCATTTTACGATTAGGGGACATTGATAATGATGTACTGCTTGAAAAATGAACTAAAATTCCTACTTTTGGTGGTCTTGGTAAATTTTTGATAATTCCTTTATTGATAATTATACTCGTAAGCCCTGATCCCTCGCATTTGTAAATTGCAGATAATGGATCTTCTAGACCTTCAATGGGTCCATTTGAAATACCGTGATCCATGGGGATGCAAAGCATTTTTCCTTTTCTTAAGATTCTGTTTAGTCTAATTTGATGTCCTGATACCATGGGTGAATCTCTTTTTTGTGCCCTACTTAAAAATAACGTGAAACTCCCAAGTTTTTTTATCTGTATTTTGAGCACAAATTAGTCTAATACTGAGTATTTTTGACACCTTTTTTCTATATAGGATTAAATAGAAATTAAAAAGAAAAGTGATCAAGTCCATTGAGTCAAACTACTGAACAACTCTACAAAAGTGATATTGGTGATATTCTTGAAAATTCTCTAAAGGGTAAGAGACCAAACCCCGAAGAATGTCTTCGGCTATTAGAATCCGATGATGTCTATTTGATGGGTCTAGTTTCTGGACATCTTACAAAAAAACAATTTGGAAAAAAAGCATCTTTTGTAAATAACATAATTTTGAATTATACTAACGTCTGTATTACTGATTGCAAGTTCTGTGCATTTTATAGATCACCGGGGGCTGAGGATTCTTATACATTATCACTTGATCAAATTGAAGCACGTGTAAAATCTGCATGGGAGTTGTTTAAGATAAGACAAGTCCTCATTCAAGGAGGTCATAATCCAAATTTAAAAATTGAATATTATGAAGATGCCTTTAAAATGATAAGAGAAAAATTCCCAACTGTTGGAGTGCATGGGCTTTCTACCTCTGAAATTGACATGATTGCAAGAGTAGAAAAATCATCCACAAAAGAAATTCTTTCAAGACTAAAAGATGCTGGTCTTCAATCTATTCCGGGAGCAGGGGCGGAAATTCTTGTAGATTCCGTAAAAGATGTCATCAGTCCAAAGAAAATTTCAAGTGATGATTGGATTAGAATTATGGATGAAGCTCATTCTCTGGGAATTCCTGGTTCTGCGACCATGATGTATGGCCATGTAGAAAAAAATCAGGATATAGTTGATCATTTTTATAAAATAGCTAAACTGCAAGAAAACACCAAAGGATTCATGGCATTTATCCCATGGAACTTTGAGCCTGATCATACTCTTATGAAAGAAGAAGGAATTGTTGAACATGGTTCAGGCGGTATCCAATTACTAAAAATGATTGCAATCTCCAGACTTGTTTTTAATGGATTGATTCCTCACATCCAATCCTCATGGTTGACAAATGGTGTTGGTATGGCTCAACTGGCACTTCAATATGGTGCAGATGACTTTGGAGGAACTTTGATTGGAGAAGAAGTTGTATCATGCACCGGTGCACGTTCTACGGAACTGACTGGTAAGGTAATCATTGATGCGATTCATCAAATCGGATATCAGGTAGAAGAACGTGATAATTTTTACAATCCTGTTTCTTTGCTATAACCCGTAACTGGTCCACTTTGAATCTACAAGATTTTTTGTCTCATCATCCACTTTGACTTGTTGTTGAATTTCTCGCTCATAGCCTTCTTCTTTGGTTTTTTGTGTCGCATCCAGTCCAAGCTTTGATCCTAGGTTAACAAGAGGGGATGCTGGATCTAGTGTGTCAGTCGGTGTATTGTTTATGATTGTGGTATCGCGTGCAGCATCTGCTCTTGTAGTAATTGCCCAAATGACATCGTTCATGTCGTGAACGTTGATGTCCTCATCAACTACCACAAACATTTTGGTTAGCGATAACTGTCCCATCCCCCATAGGCCCATCATAACTTTTTTCGCTTGACCTGGATATCTCTTTTTTATAGATATTATTGCCAAACCTTGAAACCATCCTGCTGCTGGCATGGAAAAATCGACTACTTCTGGATGAAACATTTGAATTAATGGCAAAAAGGAACGCTCAATTACTTTTCCAATATATGCATCTTCTAAAATTGGTTTTCCGACTACCGTTGTTACATAAATTGGATTTTTTCTTCGCATAATTCCTGTTAAAGTAAAGGTAGGATATGGTTCCACAGGAGTATAGTATCCCGTATGGTCCCCAAAAGGACCTTCTTCTCTAAGATCTAAGGGATCGACAAATCCTTCTAAGACCAATTCTGCATTTGCTGGAACTTCTAGATCATTTGTTTTGCACTTGACCATTTTGATACCCTTCTTTCTGGTAATTCCGGCAAACAAGTACTTGTCAAGTCCCTCAGGTACTGGGGCAATTGATGAAAATACAGTTGCAGGATCTCCTCCAATAATTATTGCAGCGGGGATTTTTTTACCCATTTCTTTTGAAATATCAGAATGATGAGCACCTCGTTTGTGTTTTTGCCAATGCATCAAAGCATGAGTGCTATCGATAATCTGTATTCTATAAACTCCGAGATTTCTTACTTTTGTTTCTGGATGGCTAGTTGCCACTAATCCAAGTGTAATGAATCGTCCTGCATCATGGGGCCATGATTTTAAAATTGGCAGGTCATCAAATGATGGATTACTAGAAGTAATTTCTGTTACTGGTCCACCGGTTTCAAGCTTGGGAAACGATTCTGTCATTTTTGAGAGTTCGGGAAGTTTTTTAATTTTATTTAGAATTCCTGATGGTATATCCATTTTTGTCATGTCAACAATGCGTTGCCCAATTTCTTCAAAGTTTTTCATTTCTAGACCAATCTCTAATCGTTTCATCGAGCCAAACGCATTTGCCAAAATCGGCATATCGTAATCTTTGATATTTTCAAAAAGAATGGCTGGACCGTTTGAATACATTTGCCTTCTCATTATCTCTGCAATTTCTAAATTAGAGTCAACTTGTGTTTTTACTCTTTTTAATTCACCATTCTTTTCTAATTCTGATATGAAATCGTGAATGTCTTCAATTGTCACAAATTTTCTGAAGTGAGAACAAGTATAAGCTTAACTAGATTTCGGTAATTGACAATTTTTTAGGAACTAATTCAACACATGCACTTTAATTCTCACTTTAGGTAGGCAAAGAGATGGCTAAGGAGAAATGTGCTGTTTGTCAGGGAGATGGTGTTCTAGAACTTTTAGGGTCTGAATGCCCTTTTTGTAATGGTACTGGAGAACCAAACAAACCTGCAAAAGCATATCTTGATTCTCACATTTGTCAATGTATTTTTCTTGATAGAAAACGGTGTCCTTTATGTGGAAAAAACTGTCATCATGACACTCCAAATAAACCGAAAATTTTACTCAGCCCAGAATAGATGTTTTATGGAACCGGTGGAAGCTCGTTCTTTTTTCCATGTCCACCAGATCCAAATTTACAGTAAAAGCACAATTCTGATTCCATGTATTTTAGCTGCTCTACTTTTATGGCCCCAAGCTTTAGTGCAATTTTTGTTAGAATTTTGTATTTTAGTGGCATTGCCGGAATTACTTCCTCGATGTAGACCTTGTAGTGATCTGGGCAAAATTTGAGAGTAATTTTTGAGGGTTCTTTTCCTTTTTCATTTACTTGTTTTGTAAATTTGATCTGTTCTCTAATGTATTCATGTTTTGGACATGGGCAATCCTTGCCTCCTGGATGTTTGTATGCAGGGATATTTTTCCAGTCAAATCCTGGGTATTCCTTTTCAAAATCATCCATAACCCCAATAAGGTTCTTAGTGCATATAAAACTTGATCAAATTTAGTCATAGTAATCACCCAAATGTAAATAAACCCCAGACCTTCAATCCCATTAAATGGCAGCTGCTAAAAAGCAAACAAAACAAGATCTTGAAATCAAGATTGCCGAATTAGAAGCCAAATTATCAAAACTATCTACACAACTTGAATCAAAACCAGCAGAACCAAAACCTGCTCAAGTAAAACCAGCAGAACCAAAACCTGCTCCAAAACCTGCAGAAGCAAAGAAACCAACTCTTCCAAAAGGTTCAGGGCCAAAACCAGCTGAAGTTCCAAAA
>Ga0224508_10000197_pt1 | contig 63603 bp, 57 predicted proteins | sample SF_Jan12_sed_USG_4_FD_170157 | JGI IMG/M metagenome (GOLD analysis project Ga0224508, IMG submission 170157) | Sediment microbial communities from San Francisco Bay, California, United States - SF_Jan12_sed_USGS_21 | ecosystem: Environmental > Aquatic > Marine > Sediment | place: USA... | reverse complement strand
AGCGCCTCGATTTGCCAGGCGTGAAACGACCTGGCGCTGTCGATGTCGAGCGCTTCCCCGGGCCTGTAGGCATCGCCGCGCGGCCCGATATCGCCTTCGATGAGTATCGATATCCCCGCATCCGCGTAGCTGTCGCGTATGCCTTGCAGGAAACGGACGTTATCCTGGTTAACCGCGTGCCCGGAAAATGCCGAGGCGCGGACTCTTTCCCGGTTAGCCCGCCAGGTCGCAGTGCCGACCACGACAGACATACCGGCGGTTTGCGCGGTATCGATATAGGATCGATAAACCCGCTCCAGCACCGCCGCGTAGCGCGGGTCATAGATCAGGCCGGCGTGAAAAATATGTTCGTCGAATTCAACTTCCGGACTGCGGCGCAACAGTTCGTACACCGAGCCCTGGGACAGTATGTGCTTATCGCCGTGCAACAGGCTTTCAAAGCTCATTCGTCATTGTCCCATTTCATGTGCCCCGGGCTTTGATGGCTGCGCGCAGCCGTCGCTTCGCCATCGGCATCCGATAGCGCCCGGTACTCGGACCAGATTCTCGATATCAGCCCGGCCGCATCGGGCAGGTCGTCGATATCGCCGCAGCCGGTTCCGGCATAAAGGCAACAGTCGAGTATCTCGCCCTCCATCGTCGCCAGCGGCGGATCATCGTCGTAACGCCTGAGAACATAACCGTCATTATCGCTGGCGACAATCTCCCCCTCTCCGGGTCTTTGGCCTGCCTGGGGGCAGCCTGCGGATTCCCAGTCGTTCAGGGTTGCGTTGCGTAAGACGCGATGGGCTGCGTAGGGCCAGCTGCCGTCGTAACAAAGCGTGTATACCGAATCCCCGGGTTGTGCGTCGATCAGTGCCTGTTTATACAACGGGTGTGCCCGGCTTTCCGAGGTTGCGACGAAACGGGTTCCCAGCATGATTGCCGCCGCCCCCTGCCGCATGGCCCGGTACAGATCGCCGCCGTTGGCGAGCCCGCCCGCTGCGACCACCGGAATCGCGTCCGAAATCTCGACTACCTGCGCTAACAGCGTTGACAGGGCGGTGGTCGATTGCACGTGACCGCCGGCCTCGACACCCTGGCAAATGATGAAGTCGGCCTGGTTGTCTAAAGCCTGTTTGGCACCGTCCAGGTTGCCCACCTGTATGCCAACCCTGGCGTCGGACCGATGCACCCTGTCTGCCAGCTTGCCGGGCTGACCCCAGGAAAAAGTGACTACCGGCGCGCCGGCCTCGAGCGCCGCGTCGAGAGATTTAGCCGGGAAGGCGAGAACGTAGTTGACGAAAAACAGCCCGGCGGTTTGCGCGCGCAACTTCGTTACCAGTCGTGCCGCGTTTTGCGGCTGTTCCCAGGTCAGGGCCAGGGAGCCCATGGCGCCCGCGTTGCAGACATTGGCCGCGAGCCTGGGAGAGGCGACGCTGCCAACGGGCGCCTGCAGGATCGGGTATTTCAGGTTCAGCAAGGTCATGGAATTGCCGATTTTACAGGAATTCCGCTAACAGTCTTGCAGATCGTAAAAATCTGGGGAAACAAATGACAGGCAACGGGAGCTGATAGCAGGTCAACGCCGGTACTTCGTCGAGTGGCTATTCGGGACCCATTGCAGGTGGCGACTGGTGATCTAGTTTTGCAGTTTTTTCTGCATCCTGCAGGCATCCGCATAACCTTTTTCGCAGGCGATGCCGACATCTGCTCTTGCCCTCGCCATATCACCCAGGCGGGCATAGAGCCCGGCGCGATTGTGGTAGGCTTTTGCATTGTCCGGCTCTTGCTGCAGAAGCATCGAATAGTAGCGGATGCTTTCACTATGGTTTTGTTTTGTCAGGTATATCCAGCCAATGACTTCGAGCGCGGCCGCGTTGTCCGGCTCGAGCTCGACCGAGTCCAGCAAATCCCGCAGGGCGAGGTCCAGCTTGTCCATTTTCTGATAAGTGCGACCGCGGTAGTAAAGCGCTTGCGCATTTTTCGGGTCTTCGTCGAGGGATTTGTTCAACTCGGCCAGCGATTCGGATAGCTCGCCTTTTTCATAATGCTCGAATCCCGATTTCAGTTTTTTGGAGATCTCGATCGTATCGACGGCGCCGTATTGTCTGAGTAAGCTGACCACCTGCTGGTGCCCTTCTTTTTGGGCATAGCGCAGCGCGGATCTCCGGCCAGCTCGTTTTTCTACGCGCGCACCCGACTGCAGCAGTAGTTCTACCGATTTGATTTTTCCCTTGCGTGCGGCAAACATGAGCGGCGTCGAGCCTTTGTCGGTTTTGATATCGATATCCGCCTTTCTCGAGATCAGGTAGCGCATGACCGCCAGGCGCTGTTTCCCCGCCGCCCTGTGTAAAGGCGTAAAACCGAAATTGTCGCGAGTATCGATTTTTGCGCCGCGATCGAGCAATAGCGCGATCAACTCGGTGTCGGCAAAGCGCCAGGAGGCCTGCGATAGCGGCGTCTGTTGCCATTTGTTTTCTATTTCGATATCCGCGCCCTGAGTCAGTAAATAGTCTACCGTGTCGTGGTGGTTGTACTCGGCCGCGACGTGCAGGGGAGCGAAGCCGGGGTGATAGCTTTTGGCATTGAGGTCAGCGCCGTTTTCCCGCAGTAACTCAACCGCCATTGTCTGGCCTCGCTTTGCCGCTTCGTAAAGCGGCGTCTTGCCTTCGATGCTTCTGGCTTCGAGCGCCGCACCGTTGCCGAGCATTGCCCGCATCCTGTCAGTATTGCCGCTGGCGGCGGCAAAATGCAGGCAGGACCAGGATCGCAGTTTCTCGTCGGCATAGTTTTTGATCTTTTCGACAACGCATTGCTTGTCGAACCCCGGATCGACGAGTGTCAGGAAAATTGTCAGGCCTGCCGAGGCCAGCAAAAACATTCCGATCGAGGCATATCTGGATGATGGTTTCATGAATCGCGGTTTTCTCGGGACTGAAGTTAACGCATATGGACGCCTGGCCGGGAACTGGTCCCAGTTGGAGTATAGGAAACATATCGCCCTGCTGCGGTTTAATCCTGCAGCGCGCAATGGTGGCTGAAAACCGGTTCAGGTTGAGACCAGGGATTATCGATGCCAGCCGGGTAGCGACCACCGCGATTCCGTATTCCTGCCGGGCGATCGGCCCCGGTCTCAAGGAGGTCGCGGGCCCGAATCGGGATTCGAGTCGCGAGACTGGTCGAGCTTTGAGCGGCAAGGTCGGTTGTTAATTGTAATGCGCTAAAAACAATTGCTATTCCGTCGGGTCGTTGGTAAAAGTGGCATCTTTGCGAGCAGGATTCGAGCGCCCACCCGGTATGCCGAAAAAGATATTCAACCTGGCCGACGCGCGCCGGCACGCGCGCCGACGGATGCCGCGGATGACCTTCGATTACATCGATGGCAGCGCCGGCGACGAACGCGCCTGCGCGCTCAATGTCGAGCGTATCGAGGCCCTGCGCATGTTGCCGCGGGTGTTGATCAACGTCGACAGTCGCAGCTACCGCAAGAGTATTTTCGGGCAGGCCTGGGATTTGCCGTTCGGCATCGCACCGATGGGCATGTGCGACCTGACCTGGCCCGGCGCCGACGCCATGCTGGCGCGGGCGGCCCGCCAGTACGGTATTCCGCTGGTGCTGTCGACCATGGCCTCGAGCAGCATCGAGACCACCGCCGAGCGCGCGGGTGAACACGCCTGGTTCCAGCTCTATGTCGGGCAATCGGAGGAGGTGGCCTATACCCTGGTGGAACGCGCCGAGACCGTCGGCTACAGCAATCTGGTACTGACGGTCGACGTGCCCGAGATCGGCGTTCGACCGCGCGAGCATCGCAACGGTTTCCAGTCGCCGCTTCGAATCGGTGCCAAACAGTTTTTCGATTTTGCGCTGCATCCGCACTGGTCGCTGCTAACCCTGAAGACGGGCGTGCCCGCGCTCGCCAATGTCAATGTCGCCGGCGGCAGCAAGTTTAAACGCAACGAGGCCCGCGGCAAGGTTGACTGGGATTTCCTCGCGCGCCTGCGCGAGCGCTGGCCCGGCAACCTGATCGTCAAGGGCGTGCTGGGTAGCGAGGACGCGGTACGGATTAGAGATGCGGGAGTCGACGCGGTTTACGTATCCAATCACGGCGGACGGCAGCTCGATAGCGCGCCGGCGGCGATCGACATGCTGCCGCAAATCCGCGCCGCGGTAGGGCCGGATTACCCGCTGCTGTTCGACAGCGGCGTGCGCAACGGCGAAGCCGTGATCAAGGCGCTCGCGCTGGGCGCCGATTTCGTCTTCATCGGTCGCCCGTTTCTTTACGCCATGGGCGCCGACGGTTACAGCGGGCTGCAGCAAATGATCGAATTGATCGGCAGCCAGATCGACATCAGCCTGGCGCAACTGGGTTGTACCGACATCGACGACATCGATAGCAGCTATGTCATCGACAATCGCCCGCCGGAGAAACAATGAAGATTCGCGGTGGCGTGCTGCTGGCCAGGGCGTTGCAGGAAAAAGGCGTGCAGCAGGTGTTTACCCTGAGCGGCGGCTTCTGTAACCCGGCGCTGGAAGGTTTCATGGACTGCGGTATCCCGGTGATCAACGCCCCGCACGAACAGACCGCGGGCCATCTTGCCGACGGTCATACCCGCATTACCCGAAAACCGGCGGTATGCCTGGTCGGGCCGGAAGGATTCGCGGCCGCGGTGCCGGCGATGATGGAAGCCTGGGGCGAGCGCTCGCCGGTGATATTCGTTACCGGTTCGAGCACGCTCAAACGCCAGGGCAGCGGCGGTTTCAAGGAAATCGACGATGTTTCGATCGCGGCCCCGCTGACCAAGTACAGCGTTTCCATTACCGACGGCGAGCGCATTTCCGAATTCGTCGACCGTGCCTGGAAAATCGCTGTCGGCGGCTACCCCGGGGCGGTGCATTTGAGCCTGCCGGTAGACATCATGTTCAGCTCCTTTGAAGAAGACTCGATGCGCGACGAGCGTCCGTTCGAGCGTGGCGGCGGCAGGCCGCCGCGCGCCTGGCCCTGTCCGCAGGATCTGGCGCCGGTGCTTGATGCGATCACGCAGGCGCAAAAACCGGTGATTATCGGCGGCCACGGCATCTGGTGGTCCGGCGCCGAGGCCGCGCTGGAGGAATGCGCGCGTCGGCTCAATATTCCGGTGTTCAACGTTCCCTATCACCAGAAACTGCTGTCGGAAGCAAGTGACGTCTACATGGGGCTGGCGGACGTCCACCAGTACCATCCGTCGAAACAGGCTATCGAGCAATCCGATGTGGTGGTGATGGTCGGCGCGCGCCTCGACAACCAGATGAATTTCGGCAACCCGCCGCTGTTTCCCGCCAGCACTCGACTGATCTGCGTCAACGGCTCGCACGAGGAAATCGAAATGAACCGCGCCGCCGAGCTGGCGCTGTTGAGCGATCCCGGTGCGTTTTTCGAGGCCTGCGGCGAACTCGAGCCAAAGTCCGCGCAATGGATTGAAACCAACCGCGCCTGGCGCGCGCGGTGGGTCGAAGACATGGTTGCCGATATTCCGCAGCTCGATAACGATGGTATCCACCCGCTGCAGCTCGCGCTCGAAGTGCAAAACGCGATGAACGCCGGCGACTGGCTGGTCATCGACGGCGGCAATACGCATTTCTGGTCGGAAATCTCGGTCAATATCGCAGGCCAGCGCGGACTCGAGCTCGGCAATATCCTGCACCCCGGCACTTTCAGCATGCTCGGCGTCGGCGTACCGTTTGCGAGCGCGGCGAAACTGAACAACCCGCGGCAAAACGTGGTCGTGATCAGCGGCGACGGCGCTTTTCTCTCGGGCGGTTCGAGCATCGAGGCCGCGTTCCAGGAGAAACTGCCGATCGTCGTGGTGATCGATAACAACGGCGGGCTGGACTGTATCTCGCAACAGCAGGAGCGGCTGTTTTCAAACCGGCAGCACTTCGCCACCGATTTCCGGGATATCCCGTTTCACACAATGTTCGAGGGCCTGGGCGGTTACGGCGAGCTGGTTGAAAGGCGAGCCGACATCGAGCCCGCGGTGCGGCGCGCAATGGCCAGCGGCAAGACCGCCTGCGTCAATGTCAAGACCGTCGGTCACATCAGCCCGATCGTGCTTGCCACCACCAGCAAACGCGACAAGGCCTCGATCGAGTAACTATGGCAACGGTATCTTCACATATTCTGGATTCGGTCAGCGGCATGTCGGCGCGAGGCATTCGCTGCCAGTTGTTCCAGCTCGGCGGCGAAACTTCGGCAAGACTCGTTTTCGACGTCGCTGCCGACGATGAAGGCCGCATTGCGGAAACCGTCGAAGTCGACGACTCCACGGGCGGCCGCGAATTCGAACTCGTGTTCCACGGTCGTGATTATTTCGCCGCGCAATCGCTGGCGGCTGATTCGATGGTTAAAACGGTAGTGATCCGCTTCGTCATGGACGACGACGCAAAACGCTACCACTTGCCGTTGATGCTGTCCCCGCATTCCTATTCCACCTGGTGGTCGGGTTAACGCGGAGCGCAGGGGGTGAAGCTCCAGGTATCGCGCCGCCAGCGCGCCACGCCTTACAGCCAACGCGTCGAAGCGCTGGGGGTTTCCGGTTTCTCGGTCGTCAATCACACGATATTGCCCAAAGGCTTCGCGCGTTCGGTCGAAGCGGATTACTGGCATCTGAAATCCGCCGTGCAGCTGTGGGATGTCGGTTGCCAGCGCCAGGTAGAACTGCGCGGCGCCGATGCGGCGCGGTTGGCGCAATTGATGACGCCGCGTGACTTGCGCAACGCGCGCGTCGGGCAGTGCCTGTATGCGCCGATGATCGATGAAAGCGCGGGCATGCTGAACGACCCGATTATCCTCAAGCTGGCCGACGATCGTTTCTGGTTTTCCATTGCCGATTCCGACGTGCTGTTGTGGGCAAAGGGCCTGGCTTTCGGCATGAATCTCGAGGTTGCCGTCGAAGAGCCCGACGTCTGGCCGCTGGCGGTACAGGGGCCGGGGGCGGACGACCTGGTGGCACGGGTGTTCGGCGATCAGGTGCGCGACATTGGTTTTTTCCGCTTCGAAACATGCGATTTCCGCGGCCACCCGCTGGTGGTGGCTCGCTCGGGATTCAGCAAGCAGGGCGGTTTCGAGGTTTACGTCGATAAATTCTCACTTGGCGCCGAGGTCTGGGACGCCCTGTGGCAGGCCGGCGAGGGGCTGGATCTGGCGCCCGGCTGCCCCAACCTGATCGAGCGTATCGAAGGCGGCCTGCTTTCCTATGGCAACGAAATGACGCGCGAAAACAATCCGCTGGAATGCGGGCTCGAAAAATACTGCCGGCTTGACGGCAGTCTCGAATTTATCGGCCAAGAGGCGTTGATCGAAATCGCCGAACAGGGGCATAAGCGCGAGATTCGGGGTTTGATCTTCGACGGAGATCCCTGTCCAGCCTGCCGGTATCCCTGGCCGTTGTCGGTCGAGAGTCGGAAGGTTGGCTATGTTACCTCGGCCATCTGGTCACCCCGTTTCGAGCGCAATGTCGCGCTCGCCATGCTGGAGCGGGATTACTGGGATGCCGGCACTGAGGTTGTTTTGACCGCGGGCGACGGTCCGCTGCGCGAGGGCGTTGTCTGCGAATTACCAATGGAGGAATCGTGACCGATATCAAGTCGATGAAACTGTATACCCACATCGGGCGAATTTATCGCGAGCTTGGCGAACTGGGAATAATGGTCGACGGTCCGCTCAGCGTCGATGAGTTGAGCGCCTTCGACCAGCTGCACTATCACGGCACCCAGGCGCTCGACGTGGCGATGGCGATGATCGGTGTCGATGGCGGCCAGCGCTGGCTCGAAATCGGGTCGGGGCTGGGCGGGCCGGCACGCTACCTCGCGGCCTATAGCGATGCCCGGGTCACCGCGCTCGAACTGCAGCCGGATCAGCATGAAGTCGCCTGCAGTCTGACCGAGCGCTGCGGGCTGTCGCAGCGGGTCGAACACGTTTGCGGCGATTTTCTCGAGTTTGAACGGGCTTCCGCCAGTTTCGAGGCGATCGTCAGCTGGCTCGCGCTTTACCACATTCCGGATCGTCCGCGCCTGCTGTTAAACTGCCATCGGCTGCTGGTGCCGGGCGGGCGCTTCTACACCGAGGATTTGACCGCGCGCGGCGACCTCGACGACGATCAGCGTAAACTGCTGGAGCGCGATCTGTACGCGATCACGCTGCGGCGCATCGACCAGTACCAGCGCGACCTGGAGAAGGCCGGCTTCGAGGTCGAGCTGTGCACCAGCATGAGCTCGAACTGGGCCGAATTCGTGCGCGTTCGGCTGGCCGCTTATCGCGCCGATCGCGCGCGCCACCTGCGCGTGCACGGCGAGTCGGCGGTCAACGCGATGACCGAATTCTACTCGGCGGTCAATCGGCACTTCCAGTCGGGCAAACTGGGCGGGCTGCGATTATGCGCGCGTAAACCGGAGACATTATGATGAGTGACTGGAAAAACGCTTACCGTTCTTTTTACTATGAAACCGCCGATCCAGCGGAAGATATCGAGCTTGCCGCGGACAGGACGGCGCTGCTGGTAATCGATATACAGAATACCTACATGGAAATCGACTCCGACACTGTCGAAGCCGAACGCTGGGCGCCGTTTCACCAGCGCATGAACGAGCAGGTCATTCCGAACACCGCGCGCCTGATCGCGCATTGCCGCGATCGCGGGGTCGAGGCGATATTCGCGCGTATCGCCTGCCTCAAGCCCGATGGACGCGACCGCTCGCTAAGCCAGAAAAAACCGGGTTTCAATTACCTGCTGTTGCCGAAGGACCGTGAAGACAGCCAGCTGGTGCCGGAGTTGACGCCCGAAGCGGACGATATCGTGGTGATCAAGACCACCGACAGCGCGCTCACCGGCACCAATTTACGCCTGGTCCTGCGCAACATGGAAATCTCGGACGTTATCGTCGCCGGGATATTTACCGACCAGTGCGTCAGTTCGACCGTACGCAGCCTTGCCGACGAAAGCTTTGGCGTGGTCGTGGTCGAGGATTGCTGCGCCGCGGCGACCGAGGAATTGCACCTCAACGAGTTGAAATCGATCAACATGATCTACTGTCACGTCGTGCAGTCCGAAGACGTCTTCGATTTTCTGGCCTGAAGGCGGATATGTCGCAGTCTGGCGCCAGCGATTGCCCGAACCCGGCCGTCCACAGTAACTACTACGAAGGGCCGGCCGCGAATCCGGTCGGCGACGAGATCTGGTGTTACAGCGATAGCCTGTGTTATTCACCGGGTGAAACCATCGCCTTTCATGTTTCCACTACCGCGGCCAGATTCAGTCTCGAAATCGCGCGCGATGCGCCGCGTTTCGAAGTGGTTTTCGAGCGCGCCGGATTGCCCGGGCAACGCCGCGATACCCCGCGCGATGCCTCGGTCTGCGGTTGCGACTGGCCGGCGAGTTTCGAATTTGAAATACCCCGCGACTGGCCTTCCGCCGCATACCGGGTAACCTGCCGCATCGATGGCGCCGGCGGGATTTGCGAGCAACACCATTTGTTCCTGTTACGCGCCACCGACGCCGGGCGGGCCCAGCGCCTGTTACTGGTGTCGGCTACCGGCACCTGGTGCGCCTACAACAACTGGGGCGGATCCAGCCACTACGAGGGCATAACCGGTCCGGCGGGCGACCAGTTTTCACCCGAGCTGTCGCTCCAGCGGCCGTTGCCGCGCGGATTCGTGGTGCTGCCCGACGACGCGCCGCGGGCGGCGTTGGCCGCCATGCCCGCCTTTGACGAGCCGGTTAGCTATCCGCACATGGAGTGGGCTTACGCCAACGGTTACAGCAAGAAATACGCTTCCGCCGGCTGGGCTTCCTACGAAAAACATTTCGTCAATTGGGCCGCCGATACTGGCTTCGAAGTCGATATCGTGTCGCAATACGATCTGCAGCTGCGCCCGCAGGTGATCGAAGACTATCCCTGCCTGGTTTTTATCGGTCACGATGAATACTGGTCCTGGGAAATGCGAGACAGCGTCGACGCCTACGTCGAGGCCGGCGGCCGGGTCGCGCGCTTCGCCGGCAACTTCATGTGGCAGACACGGCTCGAGGACGCGGGGCGTCGCCAGCTCTGTTACAAGTCGCGCGCCGCTAGCGAAGATCCTCTGCGCGATACCGAACGCATCACCAGCAGCTGGGAGTTGCCGCAGATCGGGCGTCCCGGGGCGATGACCTTCGGTCTGAACGCGATACGCGGAGTCTATGCCGGCTGGGGCGGCTGCGTCGCCTTCGGCGCCGGTGGATTTCCGGTTTACCGCCCAGAACACTGGGCTTTCGAAGGCGCCGGGCTTGGCTATGGCGACCTGCTCGGCGCCCGTGGTCGCGTGTTTGCCTACGAGGTCGACGGTCTCGATTACGTGATTCGCGATGGCCTGCCTTACCCTTCCGGCGCCGAGCAGGTGCCCGACGACGTTCAGATTCTCGCGCTCGGGCTCGCTTCCAACATCGAGGTGGCGCGCGCCGCCGCCGCGGATTCGCTGTTTCTCGGTACCGAAGATTGCGAACTGCACGCCGAAATCCTCTATGGCGAAGTCACCCCTGAAACCGTCGCGCTGGCGGGCCGTGGCTCCGGTATGATCGTTTCCTTCCGCCGGGGCAAAGGCGAAGTCTTTCATGCCGGCAGCGTCGAATGGGTAGCAGGCTTGCTGCGCCGGGATCCGCAGGTCGAGCAGGTTACGCGCAACGTGTTGAGCAGATTTCTGAAACCTTGAAATATTTTGCGGGAGTAACCTCGCGGCTTATCGAAAATTTCACTCCAGACCTCAAATTTGTGTTTGACCCCGTGTTCACTGCAGGTACGGCATCGGAGTAGCGAGTAGTGGTTACGAATTCACTTCGGTGCCCGCGTCGACGGTCAACTGCCGCATCCAGCGATGCGCCGGGTCGTTGTGCAGCAGCGGGCTCCAGGCCATCTTGAGGTCGATCGGCGGAATTTCGAACGGCGGCGGTTTGACCACCACGCGCGGATTGTTGCGCTGTATTACCGCGGCCCTCGACGGCAGCGTCACGATCAGGTCGGTTTGCTCGGCCAGCAGCATGGCCACCTGGTAGTGCCGGGTGAACATCGTGATGCGGCGTTTCTTACCCAGCCGATTGAGCGCCTCGTCGACCCAGCCGAGACGCTGTACGTCGTCGGGATTGACGCCGACGCCGACACCCATGCCGGTTTTACTGACCCAGACGTGCTGAGCCTGCAGGTAGGACTCCAGCGTAAAGTCCCGCAGCAAAGGGCTTTGCGCACCGATCAGGCAGGAAAAACCGTCCTGCCAGATAACTTTCTGGTGGAACGATTGCGGCAGCGCGTCGAAGCGGTTGATCGCCATGTCGACCTTGCCCTGTTCGACGTCCTGGAAGCTGACGTCGCTGGGCGTCATGATGTCGAGCGTGATGCCGGGCGCGGATTCGCGCAGCTTGAGCAAGATGCGCGGCATCAGCGTCGACTCGGCGTAGTCGCTGGCCATGATGCGAAACACTCGCCTGGCGCTGCCGGCATCGAAATCGGTGCGCGGCTGCACTGCCTTGTCGACAGTCGCCAGCAGGCCGCGTACGATCGGCCGCAATTCCTCGGCGCGTTCGGTCGGCGTCATGCCGTCGCTGGTCCTGACCAGCAGCGGGTCGTCGAACAGGTCGCGCAAGCGGCGCAGGCCGTTACTCATCGCGGGCTGGCTCAGGCCGAGCTGGTCGGCGGCGCGCGTGACATTGCGCTCGCGCAGCAGCACATCGAGATACACCAGCAGATTCAGGTCGACGCGGCCGATATTCATAAATCGCTCCGTAGTTTTTCACTAATATTCATTTCGTGAATGATAAATATAACTTGTATTTATTTCAATTATGGTTTGCCAATCGTTAACATGACTGTCACGTATTTAGTGCCAAGCGATTGCATTGGATTTCAGATAGCATTTTTGGAGATATAAACATGTCACAGTACGAAGCAGACATCGCCGCGGCGAACCAGCTGATTCAGTCCCAGGGCAGTAACTGGAGCGTCGATCCCGAGAACGTGGCGCGCATGAAGGCGCAAAACCGTTTCAGAACCGGCCTCGACATCGCCAACTACACCGCGAAACTGATGCGCGAAGACATGGCCGCCTACGACGCCGACAGCGCCAACTACACAATGTCGCTCGGTTGCTGGCACGGTTTCATCGCGCAGCAAAAAATGATTTCCGTTAAAAAATACCTGGCCAGCACCAAGGGCACCTATCTTTACCTGTCCGGCTGGATGATCGCGGCGCTGCGTTCCGAGTTCGGCCCGCTGCCCGACCAGTCGATGCATGAAAAGACTTCGGTACCGGCATTGATCGAAGAGCTTTACACCTTTCTGCGCCAGGCCGACGCGCGTGAACTGGGCGGCCTGTTCCGCGAACTCGACGCCGCGCGCGAAGCCGGCGATTCGATCGCCGAGAAGCGCGTGCAGGGTTTGATCGATAACTTCGAAACCCACGTGGTGCCGATCGTGGCCGATATCGACGCCGGTTTCGGTAACGCCGAGGCGACTTACCTGCTGGCGAAGAAACTGATCGAAGCCGGCGCCTGCTGCCTGCAGATCGAAAACCAGGTCTCTGACGAAAAGCAGTGCGGACACCAGGACGGCAAGGTCACGGTTCCGCATGACGATTTCATGGCCAAGGTACGCGCGATTCGGTACGCCTTCCTTGAGCTCGGCGTGGACGACGGCATCATCGTTACCCGTACAGATTCGCTCGGCGCCGGCCTGACCAAGCAGATCGCCGCCTCAAGCGAGCCGGGCGATCTCGGTGATCAGTACAACGCCTTCATCGACGGCGACGAAATCAGCGGCGCCGACGACATCGGCAATGGCGACGTCGTGCTCAAGCAGGACGGCAAGCTGATCAAGGCAAAGCGCCTGCCCAGCGGCCTGTTCCAGTTCCGCGAAGGCACCGGCGAAGACCGCGTGGTGCTGGATTGCATTACCTCGTTGCAAAACGGCGCCGACCTGCTGTGGATCGAAACCGAAAAGCCGCACCTCGGCCAGATCTCGGGCATGGTGAACCGCATCCGCGAAGCGGCGCCGAACGCCAAGCTGGTTTACAACAACAGCCCGTCGTTCAACTGGACGCTGAATTTCCGCCAGCAGGTATTCGACGCCTGGCAGGAGCAGGGCAAGGACGTATCCGCCTACGTACGCGACGACCTGATGAGCGCCGATTACGACGATTCGGAACTGTCACAGGAAGCCGACGAAAAAATCCGCACCTTCCAGGCCGACGCCTCGCGGGTTGCCGGTGTTTTCCATCACCTGATCACGCTGCCGACCTACCATTCGGTGGCATTGTCTACCGACAACCTGTCGCGCGATTACTTCGGCGACATGGGTATGCTGGGATACGTCAGAAACGTCCAGCGCGAGGAAATTCGTCAGGGTATCGCCTGCGTCAGGCACCAGAACATGGCGGGTTCAGACATCGGCGACGATCACAAGGAATACTTTGCCGGCGACATGGCGTTGAAAGCATCGGGCAAGGACAACACCATGAATCAGTTCGGCTGAATCAGTCGTTATCTCCTTAAGAAGGCGGGGCTTAGCTCCGCCTTTTTTTTGTCTTTTGCATTAATCAGGTCAACAGCCTCCTGGTTCGCGAAATATCCACTTTCGGGACATAACCATATATCGAGCGAGGTATTTACGCCGTCGACATCGAGGTTCATAGTTTGTCCCTACGATACTAGATCTTGCGACTGCCTCCGCGTAGATAGAGGGCCAGGTGGAAATCTCCATGATCAGGAAAACCGTTACAACGCTGATATTGATATTTGCCGCAGGGTCGGCGCTTGCCGCCGAGCAGGTGCCGAACGAACGATTGCAACAGGGCTGGATCGTCTTCAACCGTACCTGCTCGGTCTGCCATTGGCCAGGGATTGGCGGCGCGCCAGCGATTGGCAATAAAGTCGCCTGGAAAGATCGCATCGAGGGCGGTACCGAAGTGCTGTACCGGCATGCGATCAAGGGCTGGAACGGCAACTCCGGAAGGCGCATGCCCGCCCGCGGCGGTAACTGGAATCTCACCGACGAGCAGGTCAAAGCCGCCGTCGACTACATAATTCACTATTCCCGATGATGAACACGAAAAAATGCTACCGCTCGGCGGAGCGCGCGACTAAACGGGGTCCCCTGGTGGTGTTGTTACTCCTGGCTGTAATCGGCAGCGCTCCGGTGACGGCTCAACAGCAGGCAGCGCCAGCGCAAAACGAATTACCAAGGGCGGCCTATGCTTTCGCCAGGATGATGGATCCGAATGCCTGGATGCAAATGATGACCATGTCGATGGATCCACGCATCTGGATGAACCCGATCAGCAGTTGCGTTGCCTGCCACGACAACGAGGATGTTGCTCGCTACCAGCAGGCCTTCGGCCCGTTTACGGCGATGATGAATCCGGTAATGATGACCAATCCGCAGGCTTACAACGACATGATGGCCTCGGCGTTCGACGCCAAAGCCGCCGAACACTGGCGACGCGCCGTGGAAGAGAAGTACGGCCTTAACCCTGGCGATCCGATGCCTGGCATGCACGGCGGATGGCCCTGGGGAACGGCGCCGATGACGCTTCCGCAGGCCGCGCAATAGCCGCTGTCAAATAGCCGTGATAGGCTCGCCGCGCAGATACCGCGGCTTTCGCTTCGAAGGCGTTTTCTACAACCACATGATATTCAAGGGCAAGAACCGGGATACCGCCTGGTATTCGATTCTCGACCACGAATGGCCCGAGGTGTGCGGCATACTCGAAGCATGGCTCGACCAGGCCAATTTCGATGCGCAGGGGCAAGCGAAGGCATCGTTATACGAAATGATGTTGGATCGCGCTGCCAGCCAGCGAGTAGACAGCGATGAGTAATTCAGATCACTCCATCGTCAAACCGTCGGCTATTGCGCTCGATTGCCTCGATGCCTGTTAACAGATAATCTTGCCCGCCTACGATATCGGTTTCAGCCGGGAACAGCTGGTCGAGACCAATTTCGATAAAATTTCAAACCGGGTTTAGACGCCACGGAGCCACCATGACAGTAAACGTATCGCCGATCAGCGAGACCGACAGAGAAAACTGGGAAATGCTGTACCACGGGTATGCCGAGTTTTACCAGGTACCGATGAACGATGAAATCCTCGATACCGTGTGGGGCTGGATTCACGACCAGGCCAACCCGTTTTTCGGTCTGATCGCCAGGGATGAAAGCGGCAAGGCGCTCGGCCTGATGCACTGCCGGCAAATGCCGTCGCCGTTGCGCGGCGCGCTGGTCGGTTTCCTCGACGATCTGTTTGTCATCCCGCAGGCGCGCGGACAGGGCGTGGTCGAAGCGCTTTACCAGGCGCTGAACCAACTGGGCCGGGAGCAGGGCTGGCCCTTTATCCGCTGGATTACCGCCGACAACAATTACCGCGGCCGTGCCGTCTACGACAAGCTCTCCGATAAAACCCACTGGGTCACCTACCAGATGCCGGTCGAGTAATATCTACTCAGTGTAAATTGCAGAATTTCGCGTGTGGCTAGGGCGTATAGCTGCAGAATATCTTTTTCACGTATTCGTCGTTCTGCCACTGGTAACCCATGCCGACCGGCACCATGAAAGTATCTCCGGCCTTGAAGTTGAAGACCACGCCGTCGGCATTGGTGATCGAACCGCTGCCCTCGAGGATATGCATCAGCTCCGAGCGTTCGATCGTGCCGGCGATGCGTTTCATCGGGCTGCAGTCCCATACGCCGGCAAGAAACCTGCCGCTGGGATCCTTGTATAACGCCAGTAATCCCATGTTCGGCACTTCGCTCTCGTAGATGGCAGGGTCGTGGCCGCTGACAATGGGCAATTCCGCGTTCGGATCAACGCGTATCGCGTTCAAATCGGGATTCGCCTGTAGTGGGATATCCGGGTCGTCGTGAATCGCGTAGAACTTGCGCGTGTACTCGTCCTGCTTCCAGCTGCAGGGCGTGCCCTTGGGAATGATGAAGCTCTCGCCCGCACGGAAGCGGTCCGTTTGTCCCGATTCGTGTTCGATGATGATCGATCCTTCGAGCACGATCATGAATTCGTCGACATCGTAGGGTCCCGGCAGCAGTTCGTGGGCGGTGCAATCCCAGACGCCGGAGGAAAAGATACTCGAAGCAGTGTCCAGGTAACTGTGGCCTTTTTGCACCGGATCGCCGGACTGCAGGATCTCGGGCGGGTAGGCGCCCCAGTCGTGCAGGCCGTAATCGGGGTCACCGTTGCGATCGTATTTGATAACGGTTAAATCTGCCATCACCCTCTCTCCCCCAGTGGATTGGAGAAAATATATCACAATCGTTTGTGAGATTAATGCAGATTTGCGCAGTCCGGGTCGGCTAGAATCAGCGCCATGATCGATCTGGCAATCCTGTTCGCTATTCTCAGCCTGATACTGGGCGGGCTCAACGAAGTCGTGTTCAAGCGCTATAGCGCCGGGGAGCGCTCGCGCGGCATGATGATTAGCGGCATTGGCATGGTCTGGATTCTGCTGCTGGCCTGCGATATCGCGCTGCGCGGAGACGGCATTGAAATCGATCAGTCGGGTCTGGGCTACGGCCTGGTGGCCGGTTTGATTGTCGCGGTGGCGAACATCCTGCTGCTGGAATCGTTGAAACACATGGAAGTCAGCCTCGGCTCCACCATATATCGACTCAACACCATTGTCGTGGTGGTCCTGTCGATCATCTTTCTCGGCGAAATTATGACCCTGCCGAAGCTGTCGGGAATCGCCTGCGGTGTGATCGCCGTACTGTTGCTATATCGGCATCAGAGTTCGCAACAGCAACAGGGTGAGTTGAGGCTGGGTCTGGTCCTGGTTTTGATTGGCGCCATCTGCCGTGCGGTCTACGGCGTGGTCACCAAGGCAGGTCTTAGCGCGGGCGTCGATATTGATCTGCTTTTGCTGACCTCGGCGCTATGCTGGGTTCTGTCCGGTTTGATTTATGCCCGCTTTATCGAACGCCGTTATGCCATCACGCGGCAGAAAATCGCTTACTCGCTGCTGTCCGGTTGCCTGGTTTACGGCATCGTGCGCACGCTACTGGCGGCGTTGGCGCTGGGCGAGGCCAGCGTGGTCATCACCATCGCCAACCTGAGTTTCCTGATGGCCTTGCTGCTGGCGCTGCTGCTGAAAATGGAAGGCCTGAGCGGCAGGAAGCTGCTGGCCATGGGATTTGCCGTCAGCGCGATTGCGTTGCTAACCCGTGCCTGAGGACAGGAGGAGAGCATGAAAGTCGTTAGTTACAACATACAGTTTGGCCGCGGCCTGGACGGCGTGGTCGACCTGGTGCGAACCTGCCGCGCGGTTCGCGGCGCCGACATAATCTGCCTGCAAGAGGTCGACCAGTACTGGCAGCGCAGTGGCGATCGCGATCAGGCCGCCGAGATATCAGGCCTGATGCCGGGTTATTACTCGGTTTTCGGATCCAGTTTCGACGTCGATGCGAGCGCGTCCGCCGCTCACGGCGCGGTCATCAATCGGCGGCGCAGGCATGGCAACATGATTTTGTCGCATTGGCCCATTTTAGGCCTGCGTTGCTTTAACCTGCCGAAGCAGCACTATGCCGATAAGTTCAACATGCACATGACCTGTCTCGAGGCGGTGATCGAGACCGGCTCGATGCCGCTGCGGGTTTACAATTATCACGCGGGTTACCTGGATGCGTCGGAACGGTTGAAGCAGGTTGAGTATTTTTCCGGGATTTTCACCGCGGCGCCCGCCGAAGACGGCGCCTGGTCGGGCAAGGCAGATATCGATGGCGACGACTGGAGCAACCACCGTACCGCGCCCGGCATGCCGCCCGCGGCGCTGGTTTGCGGGGATTTCAACGCCGCGCCCGATACCCGCGAATACCGCAGCTTGCTCGAATCAACCGGGCTCGTCGATTGCTGGGCGCGAGTCGACCCCGCAAACCTCGAAACTGAAACTCTGAAGAAGGATAGCAGTACCGATATCAAGGTTAGCGGCAAGGTCGATCATATTCTGGTCACGCCGGGGCTGGCGGATCACGTCGAGCAGGTGGCCATCGATGATGTCGCCGACGGCTCGGATCACAAACCGGTACAGGCCGTATTGCAACTAGCGTGACAGGGCTTTTTTCACCGACGAACTGGCGATGACCTGATTGTTCTTGACGTATTCCTCGTGATTTTCCTCGACACGTGAGAGGTCGTAAACATAGTTCACCATGGTACCGAAGGAGCCCTCCATGCCCTTGTCCGATGGATTGCCCAGAATATTGATACGATCCAGGATGGCGCCGTTTTTCAAATGGAAACGCGCTACCGGATCTAGCGGTTGGCTGTCGTCGGTTTTCTGTTCCAGGAAATAACTCGCTGCCAGGCTCTCGAGTTGGTCGCGCATGTCTTCGTCGGCTTCCGCGTTAAACTCCCGGATCAGGTCGGCGATGCCGTCCTCGGCCCTGGCCTCTGCCTCCAGCCAGGCCCGAAATCCGGGCGCGGGAGAAATCGTGGCAAAGGTTTTCAGCTGTGGAAATCGCAGCTTGAGGCTGGTTGCCACCTGCTTGATAAGGAAGTTACCGAAAGAAATCCCGGCCAGTCCGCGATGGCAGGTCGATATCGAGTAAAAGATCGCGCAGGAAGTATTTTCCGGGATTTCGACATCGGGCTCGCGCTGCAGGATTTGACCGATACCATGCGGCACCTGGTCGGTCAGCGCGACCTCGACGAAAACCAGTGGTTCGTCTTCCATCGATGGATGAAAAAATCCGTAGCAATAGCGGTCGGCGGGCTGTAGACGAGCGCGCAGCTCGGACCAGTTTTCGATTTCGTGCACCGCCTCGTAAGCGATAATTTTCTCCAGGATATGCGCTGGTGTAGTCCAGTCGATTGGTTCCATCAGCAGGAATCCGCGGTTGAACCAGGCGTTGAACAGATGGTGGAAATCGGTATCAATTTTCTTCAGTTCGGGCTTATCGCGCATCGCCGTCAACAGGTGTTCTCGCATCTTGACCAGGCGGCGGGTGCCAGCGGGTGTCAGGTTGATTCGGCGTAACAGTTCCTGACGTCCAGGCTCGGCGGCGTCGGTAACCTGAAGCAGGTTGGCGGCATCGGGATTACGCTCGTAATCCTTGACCGCGCGCTTGATTGCGGCCGGGTCGATGTCGTAGGCGGTATGCAAAAGGGCGAAAAATTCGAGACGCCCCTCCGCGTCGAGCCCTTCATAGGCGTTGAGGATACGCTCTGCAAGCAACAGGCTGGAATACTCGCCGTCGGAAGCCATCATCATCGCGCACAGCGAATCGAGGGTTTCGGTTTCCTCGTTGAACAGGTGTTTGCGGATTGCCGTTTGCGCCCACTTCGATAGGCGCAGGGAAGGCATCAGGTCCTGGAAGAATTGCATCGCTCTGGCTTCGGGTAGTTAGCTAGCCGAAAGTGTATCCCAAAGCGGGATAGTTAGGTGATAACAGGTTCCGAATTTTAGCAATAATCCGGGATAGCGCTGAAACGGCGGCAGCGGTTACTGCTGGTAGACGATTTCGGCAGTAAAGTTGATCGTCGTATCGTCGTAGTTCAAGTGCGACTTCAGCTCTTGCCACACCGTCTCGGAATTGATGATTCGCACATGATCGGTGTTCCTGGTCATCAGTAGCCTGGTCAGGGGGTACTTGGCGCAGAACCGCTCCGAATCCGAAAACGAGGCCTCAGAGTCGGATTCGTCGTGAGCAATCACCGTAAAATCACCGTACTTGTCGAGATTGCGCGCCAGTTCCAGTTTCCGATATTCGCTGCGATAGCTTTTCGCGAAACGGTTGGCGTATTGTTTCACCAGGTCGGCGTGGAGCTTGAGCTTGACCAGTTTCTTGAGGAAGTAAAGCTTGTAGTTGAAAACCGGAGAAATCAGGAACAGCGGCGTGTCGCGCACCAGCGCGTTGCGTGCCGCGGCGATGGTAATACAGCCGGTGGAATGTCCGACGATGGCGCAGAGGCCGTCGCTCGACTTTTTTACCATTTCCAGAATATGGTTATTGGTTTTTATCGACTGGTGCAGGGTGGCGGGCTTTATTTCGCTCTGGCCGTGGCCCAGATGATCGAAGGCCACCGAGCTGAAGCCGCATTGCGCCAGGCCCCGCATTAGCGGAAAAAACTGTTGCGCGCTACCGCCCCAGCCGTGTACGAAGACTACCGTCGGACCCTTGCCGGTCCGGTAGGACTTAATCATGCCGTCGTTGGTTTTGATGTCGGCTTCGGTGAAGCCGCGCGGAAGTCGGATTGGCTTGTTGTCCCGGGTCTTGGGCACAAACAATAGTGAATCGATCTTGTTATTGGTCCAGCCGGGCATCAGCCTGGTCATCAGGCTGGCTTTTTTCTTGGCGAATGTCGGAAACAGGTTGTTGAATCTGAAGCTGCCTGATAGTGCTGATACCTTCTCCATTCGCGCGGAGCCTCCGTTGTTTTTTTGGGCAATAATAATAACTGATTTATAGGATGCAGCGGCCGCTATGTGCGGTAAATATGTCACATGGAAACTAACAAAAATGTGACATTGACGGGCGTTTTTGCGGCGCTAATTCTGCTTGCCGGCCGCGCCGGGAGGTTTAAAACCGTTTTGACGATGTGGACGTTGCCGTTATCCGGTACTTGTCAGGATTATCGGGCATTTCGAAAAAATTAATTCAAAACAATGGATTGTGAAGTAAACTTAATGTTCATTCGACTTTTTGGCGGCAATTATGACCAGAGTTCTGACGGTTCCCGGTGCCCGGTAACAATCCCGCGGGTATTGCTGATCGGAATCCGGCAACGATCCGCGAGTGCCGCCAGATCGTCGTCGTGCAACGCGCCCAGATGATTCAGCACCGCCAGCAGCGCGACCTCGGCGGCTTCCCTGGTGCCATCGTCGATCTTGAGCGCGATGCCGATATTTTTTTCTTTCACTGCGGCGGTGTACACGCCATCGGCGCCGGTTTTGATCAAGACCCGGCGGCCGGTTAGTTGCATGACTTCAGTGCATAACCGTCCCGAGCCGGCAACCATGAACGGATTGTGTGCGATAGCGCTAGTGAAGCGATCCACGGCGTCGCGCCGGACAACCGTCAACTCGTCCGGCGCCGCTACTCGGGCGAAAGCGGTCGCCATCGACTGCAGCGGCATCGCGATTACCGGGATACCGCAACCGTCATAACTCCAGGGCAGGCGGCGCAGATCTACTCCAGCCATTTCGCCGACTGAATCGAACCAGCGCTGCTGCGCCGGGTGCTCGCGTTTGATGTATCCATGGGTTTCTTCACCGAAGAATCGCGCGGTTGTCAGCATGCCGGTGTGCTTGCCCGAACAGTTATTGTGTATGCGTCCTGGCTGGCTCTGCCGTTCTATCATCTGGCACTCGGTTTGATGGTGCAGCGGGGCATGCGCGCCGCATTCGAGCGCATTCTGGTCCAGGTCTATTCGCTTCAGCCAGTCGCGCACCGTATCGGTATGTGCCGCTTCGGCGTTGTGCGACGAGCATGCCAGAGCGAGTTCGGCCTCGCTTAAGTTGAAATGGTCGGCGGCTCCGGTCTCTACCAGCGGCAAGGCCTGCAGGACCTTGATCGCCGAGCGCGGATAAACCAGCGCCTCCACGTCCCCCCAGGCCTGTAGCAAGCTGCCGTTAGCATCGCATACGGCGACGGCGCCGCGGTGACGGTTTTCGATCAATTCGCCGCGCAGGGTATTGACCAGGACCGGGTTGCTCATGTTTCGGGTTGTCTCGGCCACAGAAATGGAAACCAGTCGCAGCGCAGCTTCTGGCCGTCGATCATGTCGTGGCCGGGGTAGGGCGGCGAGGTGCGGCCCTGACGCTCGGTATAGTGGCCATCGTCGCCGAGCCAGCGCATCGAAAAGGCGCGCCGGCGGCGATCCTGAAAATTACCGCGCGCGCCGTGCACGGTACGAAAATTGAACAGTATCGCATCTCCCGGCTGCATCTCCCATTCGAGAATGGTTTCGCCACAGTTCGGATCCTCGAGATCCGGCAGGGGCATGTACTGATCGTTTTGCTCGGCGTAAAAATCGTCGTCGTCGAGCCACTTGACCGGCAACAGCAGCTTCGGCCAGCGATGCGAGCCGGAGACCATGCGCAGGGTTTCGGTTTTCGATACCGGATCCAGCGGCAGCCAGAAACTGACCGTCTGCGTGCCGTCGGTGAAATAATAGGGGGCGTCCTGGTGCCAGGGCGTCGGCTTCGAGGTTCTGGGCTCCTTGACCAGCACGTGGTCGTGAAAAAACTGTGCGGTTTTGGAACGCATGATTGTTGCAGCGAGTTCGGCGGCGTTTGATTCGGTGATGAAACGATGAAACTCGGGGATTCTTTCCCAGTTGCAATAATCATCCCAGAAACGGCCGCTGTCGTCGGCGGTGACATTTTCGGAGAAGTAGGGGCCGGGTTCGTCGTGGTTGCGTTCGACGCCGGCAGCCAGGGTGTCGATCCAGTCGTTGAAGGCTCCGCGCAGGCAAATAGCGCCGTGTTCGGCGTAGGCCTCGCAGGCGCTATCGTCTATGCTGTCAAAAGAATCAATCATGGGCTTGCAGGTTGCCGAAAAGGCCATCTCTGAATTGTGATCAACGCGACGCCGGCGATCGCCAGGCATCCCCCAGCGGCGATTTTAACAGTCAGCGATTCGCCAAGGAAGAAAATGCCGCCGAAAACCGAACTCACCGGCAATAGCAGCAAGAATGGCATCACCTGGTTGACGTTGTAATGGCCGAGCAGGCGATACCAGACGGCGTAGGCGAGCGCGGTCATGATCAGGCCGAGATAGGCGACCGCAGCCCAGGCGCCGGCCGAGGCAGTTTCGATCTGGGCGAGCTGGTCGCTTTCGAATAAATAAGAGGCGATGTATAGCTGTGGGGCGGCGAACAGCGAGACACCGCTGATCAGGCGAAATCCACCGAGGTTGCCGAGTTGCTTTATCATGATCTGGCCGACGGCCCAGGTAAAGGCGCCGCCAATGACCATGAAGGCATAGATCAGATCGCCCGAAAGCCTGGGTTCACCGATAATCAGAATCGCGCCGGTGAAAGAGATCGCGATGCCGCAGCCCTGCTTCAGGGATATGCGATCGCCCAGCACCAGCCAGGCCAACAGCAGGCCGAAGGGGACTTCGAGCTGCACCAGCAGCGCCGCGGTCGAGGCGTCGATGCCGCTAACGCCGTTGAAAGTCAGGCTGTACTGCAGCGCGGCGCTGACCAGCGAAATCCAGAAAAGTTGTTTGAACAGCCCCGGCGGCGGGCGAAAAAACCAGAGCAGGCAAAAGGCAGTCAAGGTAAAGCGTAACGCCATCAATAGGATCGGCGAGAAATGCGACATCGCCGCCTTGGCGACTATAAAGCCCATGCCCCAGATCACCGCGACCAGAATCGCGAGTAAGACGTCAATCGCTTTCATCGAATTCGACAGGATGATGCGATAGTCTCAATCCTCCAATCGATTTCTCGATCAAAGCCTGCTGCAGGTTAATCCCGGACTACGGTCACCGAGCAGCCGGCGTGACGCGCCACCCTGGCCGAGTTGGGCCCGAGCAGAAAATCCGCCAGTGACGGCCGATGGGCGCCCATAACGATATGCTGGATGTCGAGGTCCTTGGCGGCTTCGACAATCTCGCGATACACCGTACCGTTTTCGACGACAACGCCACCCTGCATTTTTTTCGGCACTTCCTTGTCGGCGATTTTCTGTAACTGCTTGGCGGCGTCGTCCTTCCACTCCTGCAGGGGATAGTCGCCGGAGCCGTGCATCTCACCGCGGATCGCGTAACGTTGATCGATGCCCGGCACGATTCCGGGGACTACGGTCATCAGGTAGACCTGCGCGCCGTCCACGCCGGTTGCCATCTGTACCGTCTTTTCAACCACACCGGCCGAGAGATGTTCGTCTTCCAGGTCTATCGCGGCTAGATAATTTACCATTGTTCTATCTCCTAAATTGACTGCGTGCGGTTAAAGGTCTTCCGGCATTTTGAAGTCGCGCGGACTGGGCAGGGAAACCAGGTAGATCACCCAGACCGTGAACACGATCATCAGGATATTGATAATCGATATGTCGGCGCTGAAGGGCAGGGATTTATCCACCACCGTGATTTCCGGTACCAGCGATCCGTGCACCGGAATCGCGGGATCGATGACATCCATCGCACCCAGTGCCTCGCGAATCGATTCGACCGCGCTCGCGCTGACCGGTATCGCCGCGCTGGAGTCGATGCCGGCGGTCCCCGGCCCGACCTCGCCCGCGGTTTGTACGGTTTTGGCGGGGCTGGCGAGCACGAACTGGGTGCTCACCGTCGTCACCGGGCTGGATTGCGACGGGTAGGTGTTGGCCGGAATCGTGGCAGGGCGGATAAAGCTGAACTTCGCGGTATGTCCGCCGGCCGCCCATTCTTTCAGATCCACCAGCTTGTAAAACGAATTGCGCATCAGCGTCGCGATAGAGCGATCTTTCGACGGCGCCATCAGGAAGACACCGTCGTGGTTGCCTTTGGTCATCGCCAGCAGCTGCGCTCGCGGGCTGTCGCCGGAGTGCAGTACTTCCACCTTGTCGGCGATGCCGAAGGAGTGAAGCAGCATGCCGAGCACCTGCGCAGAGCCCGAGCCTTTTGGGCCGGTGGCGATTTTACTCATCGCGGTTATCGAATCGGCGCCGTTGGCAAGCCCGACCAGGTGGGCAGATTTATAACCCAGTACCGCGAACGCTTCGGCGACGCCCTTCGCTACCGGGCCGTCGTCGCCGAGCCGGTAAAAGGCTTCGGCGCCGACGATTGCGACGCGCGCTTCGCCGGCGGCCAGCGTCTCCAGCGGCGACTCGCTGTTGCCGAGGTCGAGATCGCTGCCGGCATAGCCGCTACGGATCGCGCGCAGCGCCCGTGCTGTGTCGATGCCGCGAGTCACCCCGGGATCGCCGATGACGGCGATCTTGGCCGCACCGCTGCCCCTGGCGTCTTCGGGTAACAAGCCGCTGCTGGCGAGAAAATTGGCGGCGACGCTGGCTGCCGACTGGGCGTCGAGATCGACCGCCTTGTTCATCGCCTGCATATCGGCCGCGGAAATTTTTCCGGCGAGTTTTTCCAGCGTGGCGCGCAGGCTCTTGAGATTCGCCAGCGCGTCCGAACGCACCAGCGGGGCAACCTCGTAGACCGGAAAGAAACTCAGGTTATCGCTCAGCACGACCAGGTCGTACTCGGCAATCTGGCCGTCGGTCATGAACAGCTCGCCGACGTCGGCGGTGCCGTCGAGAAGGGCCGATACGATCTTGTCCTTGCCCTCGGTGCCGACCGGATAGGTGGTCACGGATGAACCGGTGATGCCGTAGCGCCTGTTCATCTGCTGCAATCCATCCGCCGGGCGCTGCACGAAATCGTCGTCCACGGCGTATCTAATCGACGCCGCATTGGTCAGGTCGCCGATGTTGCTGACACCGAGGTCCTTGGCTCTTTCGCGGGTCATGACCATTGCGTAATCGTTGGAAAAGCCGAACTTGCCGGTTAACTCCAGCCCCAGCGGTTTGAACAATTTCTCCACCGCGGCGGTCGAGGCCGCTCCGTCGCTGGTCGGCGCCTGGCCGAGGAAGGTCAGGCTGGTGCCGTTGTATTCAGGGTAGACGTCGAGCACGTCCTGCTTGACTGCCTCCATGATTTTCGGCGTCAGCCCGAAAGGAATGCTGCGTTCGACCGCAATGCCTTCGGCCTCGGCCATTTGCGCAATCATTTCCGCCAGTATCATGCTCTCGGCGAAAGGCTTGGCGCCAACCCGCAGGCTCTTGCGATCTTCGCCACCGCAGGCGGCGAGCAGGCTGCACAGCAGCAGCGCAACGAGGTATTTTGTCTGTTTGCTAATCATCGTCTTATCCTCCCTGGGCCGCGCTTTCTTCGGCCTGGCCTTCGCCGGACACGTGCCGCACCACGGTGTGCGTCTCCCTGATCTTCGGATCCTCTCGAACGATTCTGAAAAACGCCGCCAGTTGCATAATGATGATGAAGGTAAACGGTATCGCGCCGGTAATCGCCATCACCTTGGCCACCTTGACGCTCTCGGTGACGATGGTGGCGACGGTGATGCCGGTGATGATCAGGCCCCAGGTCAGCTTCAGTTTGGTGGCCGGGTTCAGATTACCGGCGCTGGTCATCATGCTGATGACGAAGGTGCCGGAATCGGCACTGGTGACCAGGAAGATGAAAATCAGGCACACCGCGAGGAAGTTCAGTAGCGTGGTGCCGGGGAAGTATTCGAAGAATCCGAACAGCGCACCGGCGACGTCGGCGAACACCTTGTCGGCGATGCCGCCTGCTCCAAACATTTCGATATGAATCGCGGCGCCGCCAAAGGCGGCAAACCACAGCATCGAAACGATGGTCGGCACCCCGACCACGAAGATGACGAACTCGCGGATGGTGCGGCCGCGGCTGATGCGGGCGATGAAGATGCCGACGAAAGGCCCCCAGGCCAACCACCAGATCAGGTAGGTCAGGGTCCAGCCGTGAAACCAGTTCCACGAACCCGCCGGAGTATAGGCGTAAGTCTTGAACGACATCGGGATCAGCTGGATCAGGTAGTCGCCGATGGCGTAGATGAACGACTGGAACAGGTAGGCGGTCGGGCCGCCGAACAGCACCACCAGCAGGATCAGGATGGCGACGATCATGTTGATGTTGCTCAGAATCTTGATGCCCTTGTCGACGCCGGTGCAGGCCGACAGCAGAAAACATACCGTCATCACCGCGATGATGATCATGCTCATGGTGACATCTTGCTCGGTGCCGAATACCGCGGCCATGCCGGAACGCACCATCAGCGTACCCATCGCCAGCGAGCCCGCGAGGCCGAATATGACCGCGATGACCGCGAGGATATCGGCGGTATTGCCGATTCTTTTCAGAGTGGTCTTGCCGAACACGTTCTTGAATCCCACCAGGATCGGGGTCGACACCATCGAAGGTAACTTCAGGCGGAAGGTGAAGTAGGCAATGATCAGTGCGCAACAACCGTAGATCGACCAGGCGTGCAGTCCCCAGTGCAGATTGGTAATAACCATGGCGTTACGCGCGGCCATGGCGGTTTCGCCCTCGCCGACGGGTGGCGTCATGAAGTGATAAATTGGTTCGGCGACGCCCCAGAAAAGCAGCCCTGAACCCATGCCGGCGGCAAACAGCATCGCCACCCAGGAGCCGGTACTGAACTCGGGCTCGTCATCGTCGTCGCCGAGTTTAATGCTGCCGTATTTGGAAAAGGCCATGTAGGCCATGATCACCAGAAAGCCCGTGCACAGGGCGAGAAAATACCAGTCGAGCGCGGTAAGCGAGTAGTTGACCAGCCACTGCGCGGAGCCGGTCATCGAGTCGGGGTCCGCGACCCCCCAGATGGCGATTGCGGCACACAGCACCAGCGAAACAAGCATTACGGTATTCATGCGATAGACCCCCTTATATTTGAACCAGTCGAGCTTTGTTTTTATATTGTTCGCGCTCAGGCAGGGATTATTACTGTGTTTCGCTGTCTACATCGGCGCTTGGTAATTGCTCGGGCTAGAATAAACCCAAACCGTGCTCAAGTCTAATTGGCGCGAAAGTCCAATGGCCGCGCGCCTGCGCGGTCGTGTTCGAGGTGATTCGATACCCGCTAAAAAGGCTTATCGGGCGGCGATAATGCCGATTTCCACCAGCAGGCCGGGCTGCGCGAGACGCGCCTCGATACAGGCGCGTGCTGGGGCGTATCCCGGGGGCATCCAGGCCTCCCAGACGTGGTTCATCTCGCCGAAGTAAGCCATGTTCGATAGCCAGATTTGCGCCGACAATATTTTACTTTTGTCGGAACCGGCCTCATTGAGATACTCGTCGATTTTTTCCAGCACTTGCTCGGTTTGGGTGGTAATGTCCGCTTCCTGGTCGTTCGCGACCTGCCCGGCGAGGTAAATTGTATCGCCGTGAATCACGAGCTGACTCATGCGCGGGCTGGTATGGTGTTTTTCTATTTCCATTGTACTGTGCCTCTTGTTTTATCTATTGACGGTGAGTATTTTACGCGGGTATTCGGTAATATACTCGCTGCCGGTCGCGGTGACCGCGATCGAATCGCCGATGCGGCCGCCGAGACGACCGTCGACGCTGATTCCGCCGTCGACCGCGAAAGTCATGCCGGCCTGCAATATGGTTTTATCGCCGTGTTTCAGCTCGGGCGACTCGAGGTAAGCCATGCCGATCGAGCGCCCGGTGCGATAACCGGTTTCGTAACCGCGCTCGCGATAAACTTCGTCGGCGGCCTCGGCCACCGATTCGGCGGTGACGCCGGGGCGAATCGCGGCGATCGCGGCCTGCTGCGCATCGATTGCGGCCTGCTGCACTTCGGCGGCTTCGTCGCTGAGCTCCTTGATGAAAAACATGCGGTCGAAACCGAGCTTGTACTGCTTGAACTGCGCCATGTTACAAAAGCAGAAGTACACCGGGTCGCCTTTCTGCAGCGGTTTGACGCTCGCGCGGCGATGCACCATCGAGGTGTCGGTGCCCGACTGCATGATTTGCAGGTTATGGATCATCGGCGAAATAAAGGCTTCCCAGCCTTTTGCGGTGAGGAAGCTTGCCGCCTTGCGCGTGCCGGCATCGATCACGGCGAGCGCGGCCTCGTACTCGGGACGACCCTCGCCGAGCGCGCCCTCGGCGCCATGCATCATCGCGCCGGCGATTTCGCCGGCCTGTTTCATGACCTCGATTTCCTCGGGCGACTTGATCATACGCATTTCACCCATGATCGGCGCAATGTCGTGAAGGCGGGTATCCGGCAACTGATCGTCGAACCAGTTACGCACGATCGGCGGCAGCGCGGCCAGCTCGACACCGATCTTGCCCGGCTTGTCGCCGATTGCCTGTCGCAACACGTTTTCCCAGCGCCTGTCGCCGGCGTCTTCCCAGCTGGCGATATTTTCCACCCAGGTCATCGCGCTTACCATTTCGCTTTCCATCAGCGGCGTTATAACCAGCGGCGCCTCGTCGGGTCGGACCAGCAAAAACGTGGGGCGGCCGAACTCGACCGAGAGATATCCCCAGAACCCGGCCAGATAGGCGATCGAACTCTCGTCGGTGACGATGGCAAGATCGATGCCGGCTTCCTTGAGGCGGGATTGAAATTCGAGCGTGCGCTGGCGGGCCTGGTCTAGCATTTGAAATTCCTGGATAGCGGTGGCAGACGGGTGTATATATCATACCGTTCACGCTAAAGGAATTTTTACCGATGTCGCCATCGTCTGTCCTGTCGCCGGCACCTCAAGATATCCGCTTCGACACGGGGCGTCACCCGCGCGCCAAGATTGGTTACGTATTGCTCGCCACCGAGCAAACGGTGCAGGACGACGTCCTGACCCTGCGCCCGCCCGGCGTCGGCGTTCATTTCGCGCGCGCGGCCATCGCGGATTCGATTACCAGCGAATCGCTCGCCGCGCAGGCCGAGTTGCTGGCCGATTGCGCGGCCACGCTGTTGCCCGACGGCAGCCTTGACGTGGTCTGTTACGCCTGTACCTCGGGCAGCCTGGTAATCGGTGAACAACGCGTCTTCGCCGAGCTCAGGCGCGGGGCGCCGAATGCGCAGGCGACATCGCTGATTACCGGCGTTATCCGCGCGCTGAAAACCCTGCAGGCGAGGCGTATCGTGGTGGCAACGCCATACCTCGATGAAGTCAATCGACGCGAGGTCGATTATCTCGAGCAGGCCGGCTTCGAAGTGGTGTCGCTGTGCGGGCTGAACCTGGAAAAGGACAGCGACATGGTGCGCGTCGCACCGGACTATATCGCCGAATTTGCGCTGGCCCAGGACCGTGCCGATGCCGATGCGATCTTCATTTCCTGCGGTGCACTGCGTACGCTCGACGTGATCGCGCAAGTCGAGGCCAAGGCCGGCAAGCCGGTCATCTGCAGCAACCAGGCGATGGTCTGGGACTGCCTGCGCCTGGCCGGTATCGACGACCGATTCGAAGGCTACGGCCGCCTGTTGTCCGAATTTTAGGCTGTCATACCCGATTGAGCTGCTGGCCAGCGTATCGGAATCCTGCATCGCGCCGTAATTTCAAGATACCGAAGCGTCGGGACCCGCAGGGCCTGAAACCGCGAGGCCCGGCAGTAAGTCACTATTTCGGTCAGCGCCGGGGTTTTCAGTCGATGGTGGCCTGTTTTTTACCGTCGGTCAGTGTGATTTCCACCTGGTCGCCGCTCGAGAGTTGCTTGACCGAGGTCACCAGTTTGCCGTTGCTGCCGATAGTGGCGAATCCGCGCGCCAGCGTTTTCAGCGGGCTCAGCGTATCCAGCGAGCGTGACTGCAGCGACAGCTGATGTCTCGACAGCAGAAGTTTTTGACGCATCGCGGCCTGGTGGATTTCCAGCAGACGGGCCAGCTGCTCTCGTTTGCGGTCGATCGCCAGCCGCGGATTCGCCTGCGCCAGGGCCGTCTGGCAGTACTGCAGGCGGTGATGGTCTTCGCCAAGTCGAAAGCGCATTCGTTCTAGCAGCGACCGGCAGGCGTGCCGCAGGCGCAGTCGCGACTGTTCGAACTGGCGCGTCGGGTGCTGCTGATCCAGCGCGCGGGCAACAAACTTCAGCCGCTGGCGCGCCTGTTCGAGGCGCAGGCCGAGCTGGCCCAGCAGGCGTCCTACACGGTCGTCGATGCCCTGCATCAGTTCGTTGATATCGGGTGTAATCGACTCGGCCGCGACCGACGGCGTCGGTGCGCGCAGATCGGCGACGAAATCGGCGATGGTGAAATCGATTTCATGGCCGACACCGGTGACCAGCGGAAGCGGGTAGGCAGAGATGTCGCGCGCCAGTGCCTCGTCGTTGAAACACCACAGGTCTTCGAGCGAGCCGCCGCCGCGTACCAGCAAGACGACGTCGCACCGACCGTAATCGAGCACGCGTCTTAACGCCTGGCGGATTTGTTCGGCCGCGGTATCGCCCTGCACCGGGGTTGGGAACACGACCACCGGGATATGCGGCGCGCGGCGCTCGATCACCGACAACACGTCACGAATCGCGGCGCCGCTGGCCGAGGTTACCAGCGCGATTTTTTTCGGCTGAGCGGGCAGCGGTTTTTTCCAGGCCGTGTCGAACAGCCCTTCCTGGCTCAACTTCGCCTTGAGCTGCTCATAGCGGCGCATCAGTTCGCCGACGCCGGCGTCCTCGAGATGGTCGACCACCAGCTGAAATTCCCCGCGCGCTTCGTACAGCGTCACCTGCGCCCTGAGCAGTACCTGCTGGCCGTTTTGCGGCTGAAAGCCGACGCGGCTGTTGCGCCCGCGAAACATCGCCGCGCGGCACTGTGCCTTTTCATCTTTCAGGGTGAAGTACCAGTGACCCGAAGCGGGGCAGGCGAAGTTCGAAATCTCGCCCTCGATCCACAGAGTGCCGATGCCCTGCGAGAGCATCTGTTTTACCTCGAAATTGAGCGCCGAAACCGTCCACACGGCTTCGCTGCCAGGTTGCGCGGGTTGCATTAATCGGGACCTGAGAAATCAGCGCTCATTCTAACCCAATCGGGTTTTTCCTCCACCTTATTAGCCTGCCGGGTTAATTCGTTTAAAACCAATGTTGAAAATGGCGGCTTTGACCACAGTTTTAAACAATCTCACTTACGCTCAGGCGCGCATTAATTTATAATCGCGCTTTGCTAAAGACCCGCCGGAGTAATAATGCGAATCAGCCAGGAAGCCCTCACTTTTGACGATGTATTACTGGTACCGGCAAAATCCGAAGTACTGCCAAACGATGCGCAACTCAATACCCGCCTGACGCGTAATATCGAGCTCAATATACCGCTGGTTTCCGCGGCCATGGATACCGTCACCGAGGCCAGGCTGGCGATTGCGATTGCGCAGGAAGGCGGCCTCGGCATCGTGCACAAGAACCTGTCGGTGGAACAGCAGGCGGCGCAGGTGGCCAAGGTCAAAAAGCACGAAAGCGGGGTGATCAAGGATCCGATCACGATTTCGGACAATACCCTGGTGCGCGACGTCATCGCCCTGACCGAACAGCGCAAAATCTCCGGCCTGCCGGTGATTGGCGAGCAGGGCCTGGTCGGTATCGTCACCAAGCGCGACCTGCGCTTCGAACGCAACCTCGATCAGCCGGTGGCGTCGATCATGACGCCACGCGAAAACCTGGTCACCGTCGCCGAGGGTGCGGAAAAAGGCGAGGTGATCGATTTATTGCATAAGCACCGGCTCGAGCGGGTACTGGTAGTCAACGACGCCGGCGACCTCAGGGGTATGATCACGGTCAAGGACATCACCAAGTCGACCGATTTTCCGCGCGCCTGTAAAGACGAGTTCGATCGCCTGCGCGTCGGCGCCGCGGTCGGTACCGGTGACGACACCGAGGCGCGAGTGCGTGCGCTGATCGAAGCCGAGGTCGACGTCATCGTCGTCGATACCGCCCACGGGCATTCACGCGGCGTGCTCGACCGCGTCGCCTGGGTGAAAAAGAATTTCCCTGATACCCAGGTCATCGGCGGTAATATTGCCACCGCCGCTGCCGCGCGCGACCTGGCCGCCGCCGGCGCCGACGCGGTCAAGGTCGGTATCGGGCCCGGATCGATTTGTACCACACGCATTGTCGCCGGTGTCGGCGTACCGCAGATTTCGGCGATCAGCAACGTCGCCGAGTCGCTGCGGGATAGCGATGTGGCGGTGATCGCCGACGGCGGCATCCGTTTCTCCGGCGATATCGCCAAGGCGCTGGTCGCCGGCGCGCACACGGTGATGATCGGCAGCATGTTCGCCGGCACCGAGGAAGCGCCCGGCGAGGTCGAACTGTTCCAGGGCCGTTCCTATAAATCCTACCGCGGCATGGGCTCGATATCAGCGATGCAAAAAGGCTCCAGCGACCGATATTTCCAGGCTGACAACGCCGATGAAAAACTGGTGCCGGAAGGCGTCGAGGGCAGGGTGCCTTTTAAGGGCCCGTTGGCCAACACTGTTTACCAGTTGCTTGGCGGCGTACGCTCGAGCATGGGATATGTCGGTTGCACCACCATCGACGACATGCGCACCCGGCCCGAGTTCGTCAAGGTCACCAATGCCGGAATGGCCGAATCGCACGTGCACGACGTGACCATCACCAAGGAAGCGCCAAACTACCAGGTTTGATTTAATGGCGTTAATCGAAACCGCTTATACCCGCGTAAGCGGCGCTTTTAGGCCCTGCGGGTCCCGAGGTTTCGGTATCCTGTTTCGACTGGCAGGTATGCGTTAAAAGATCCCTGCTTTCGCTGGGATGACCCAAACCGGGGTCACCCCGGCCTCCGAGCCGGGATCTTGTTGATGTGGCGTATTTTAAGATCCCCCGCTTGCGCGGGGATGACCTATGTTTGTGAGAATAAATGACACCTGCACGACGATAGAATCCTGATCCTGGATTTCGGATCGCAATACACCCAGTTGATCGCACGGCGCGTGCGCGAGGCCGGGGTTTACTGCGAAATTTACCCCTGGGATGCCGATTATGGTCATATCGAGCAGTTTGGCGCCCGCGGTTTCATTCTCTCTGGCGGCCCCGAGTCGACGCTCGACAGCGAAAAGCCCGAGGTTCCGGCGGGATTGTTCGATCTCGGGGTACCGATTCTCGGCATCTGTTACGGCATGCAGGCGATCGCCCAGCAGCTCGGCGGCAAGGTCGAAAACGTCGGCAAGTCCGAGTTTGGTTACGCCAGCGTGCGCGCCCACGGTCACACCGAGTTGCTGCGCGATATCCAGGACCATGAAACCAGCGAAGGTCACGGCATGCTCGACGTGTGGATGTCGCACGGCGATCGCGTCGCCGAACTGCCGCCCGGTTTCAAGCTGATGGCCAGTACAGACAGCGCCCCGATCGCGGCTATGGCCGACGAGGAGCGGCGTATCTATGGTTTGCAGTTTCATCCCGAAGTCACGCATACGCGCCAGGGCGTGGCGATATATTCGCGTTTCCTGCACCAGATTTGCGGCTGCGGTTCCGAGTGGACTTCGGCCAACATCATTGACTCGACCGTTGCCGAGGTACGCTCGCGCGTGGGCCGGGACGAAGTCGTGCTCGGGCTTTCAGGCGGCGTCGATTCGTCGGTGGTGGCGGCGCTGTTGCACAAGGCGATCGGCGTTCAACTGACCTGTATCTTCGTCGATACCGGTTTGCTGCGCTACCGCGAGGGTGACCAGGTGATGGAGCAATTTGCCGAACACATGGGCGTGCACGTGATTCGCATCGACGCCGAGGATCGTTTCCTCACAAAACTCGAGGGCCTGGCCGATCCGGAGCACAAGCGCAAGGCGATCGGCAACCTGTTCATCGAGATTTTCGAAGAAGAGGCTGGAAAACTCGATAATGCGAAATGGCTCGCGCAGGGCACGATCTACCCGGACGTCATCGAATCCGCCGGCGCCGCAACCGGCAAGGCGCATTTGATCAAGTCGCACCACAATGTCGGCGGTCTGCCGGAAGATATGAAACTCGAGCTGGTCGAACCCTTACGCGAGCTGTTCAAGGACGAAGTGCGTCAGATCGGGGTCGAGCTGGGCATCCCGCGCGAAATGGTTTACCGGCATCCCTTCCCGGGCCCCGGGCTCGGGGTACGCATCCTGGGAGAGGTGAAGAAAGAATTTGCCGACACGCTGCGCCTGGCCGACCACATATTTATCGAGGAGCTGCGCAATCACGATCTATATGACAAGGTGTCGCAGGCCTTTGTCGTGTTCCTGCCGGTCAAGTCGGTCGGGGTCACCGGTGACGGCCGCCGCTACAATCACGTGGTCAGCCTGCGCGCGGTCGAGACTATCGATTTCATGACCGCGCGCTGGGCCGATTTGCCATACCATTTTCTCGATCACGTCTCGCGCCGCATCATGAACGAGATCGAGGGTATTTCGCGCGTGGTCTACGATATTTCGGGCAAGCCGCCGGGAACCATTGAGTGGGAGTAAATCCGCGTCCGCTATACCCGGGTAGCTGAAAGCGATTTGCCGGCAGTTGCCCGGCTTCGTCGGCGAGGTCGGGCGGAGCGATCAGCGCGAACTCTTCGTTGTATGTGAAAAGCATTCCGTAAAGTATCGATCGATAACCTGCATGGCATAACGGATAGTTAAATATCTGCCTTCGTTGCAGCCAGGCAAATTAGCGCCAAATTAAAAAAAGTAAATTATTACACTTGATTTTTACTGGCTTTGGGAATATATTCCCAAAATACGCTTTTCGAAACGTTTGCTTTTCGCATGTTGAAAGTTGCAGCTTTATTAACCAGTCATCCAGTTTGAGGATATTCGAACATGAAACAGAAAGACGAAATTATAGAAGAAACCACGGAAGAAATCGACCAGGATCGTCGCAAAGCGCTGTCCCGCATGGGCCTGGTGGCCACTGCCGCCTATGCGACTCCGATTTTGATGACGCTCAGTTCGTCGGCCAGGGCGCAGAGCGACGAAGGTAGCGAGCCAACTTCGCCGACTGAGCCGAGTATGCCCAGTGAGCCGAGTGAGCCGAGTGAGCCGAGTATGCCCAGTGAGCCGAGTGAGCCGAGTGAGCCTAGCGATCCGAGTGACCCGAGTGACCCGAGTGACCCGAGTGACCCGAGTGACCCGAGTGACCCTAGCGAGCCGAGCGAACCCAGCGAGCCTGGTAGCTAATACGCATTAATTCATTGTTTGTTTCCAAGCCGGTCTCCAGTATCGCCAACTGGGGGCCGGTTTTTTTGTGCCAGTGTTTTTGATTGATAAACTAACCGCATTCGGAACAACTTTCTCGCCCGTAACGATTGGTGTGAATTAAATGGCAAAACCCGTCTATGTCCATTTCGAAGGCCTCTCGCGCCCGCTGCAGCTCGGCAATTGTAGTGAATTGATCGATCGGTTGCCGCTGATCTTTCCTGGCTGGCAAATTGATACGCAAACGTCGTCCACACAGACGCCGATCATCAAAATCGAGCTGGATAAGGAGGGAAACTACAGGCTGGAAGCCGAATGGCTGAAGGAGGCGACAAGCTACCGGGACGAGGTCGATACATTGTGTGCCCTGGTTGCCAGGGTCGTCAAGGCCCGCACCCTGGAAGACATGAACCTGTTGTGCCTTCACGGCGCCGCGGTGGAAATCGATGACGGGCTGATCATTTTTCCCAATAAGTACCGCGCGGGTAAAAGCGTGCTCGCAACCTGCCTGGCCGCGGCCGGCTACCGGGTCTACTCGGACGACGTGCTGCCGATCAGCCTCGAAACGGGCGAGGGTATCGCACCCTCGATCGCACCCAGGTTACGCACTCCCTACCCCGACAATCTCGACCCGCAGACCCGTCAATTTATCGAATCCCGCGTGGCGCTCAAGGGTGAGCGTTATCACTATCTCGACCTGTTCCCCGACTTGCTGGCCGCGCGCGACAGCAGGGCCCCGATCGGTTCGTTCGTGTTCCTCGAACGCGAACAAGGCGTGCAGCCGGAACTGCGGCCGATATCGGAATCTGATGTATTGCGCCAGGTCGTCTGGCAAAATTTTGCACGCGAAGTCGACGCAGCCAGCATTCTCGGTCGCCTGGGGCAGGTCGTTAGCAAGTCGCAGAGCTTTTCCCTGCACTACGACCGCGCGGATGACGCCGTGGAACTGCTGGTAAAGCGCTTTCAACGACAAGAGTCGGCCGACGACAGGCTGGCGCGACGGGCCCTGGAATTGCAAAGCACCGAATTGGCAGCCGTCGATATTCCTGCCGGTTATCTGCTGCGCAGGAACGGTATCAGCGAAATCAAATCCGACAGCGAAGCCTTCCTCGCCGACGCCACGGGTTCAGCGATTCATCACCTGAACCCGGTGGGATCGGCTATCTGGAACCTGTTGGGTCAACCGATTACGATTGAGCAAATCGTCGAGCTGCTGCTGGTTGCCTTTCCCGATGCAGAGGCGAATCAGGTCGAGGCCGACGTGCGCAAGCTGATCAAGACCCTGAAGGCCAAGAATCTATTGCTCGACGGTCCGCGCCAGGTGGGAATCCGGGGCTCGGGCTAGAGTAAATCGTACCTGAGCCCGACCGCGATTTTGAAACGGTCGTAGCGATAGCGCTCGTCCGAGCTGTCGAAATCGTCGATTTGCAGCTCGTAGACGAGGGTAAGATTTTCATCGCCGTTTTGCGGCAACTTTCTCTTGTAATCCAGTTTCAGCAGGTAGCCTTCGTTATCGAAGGCATCTTCCTCGAGCAGCGCGGTATCCGCAAAACTTCGGGTGTCGTACTCGAATACGGAGTAGGTAACCGAAGCCCTGATTTCATCGGTCTGGTTGATCTTTTTTCGCCAGCTCAGATACAGGCTGTCGTAGGACGAATCATTGTAGCCGACGCCGTTATCGGAACGATCGCTGAAACTGAATTCGAGGTTGAAATAAAAATCCTTGTTCGGCCGGTAAAGATAGCCCAGCGCGTATTCTGTGTAATCGTACTCGAGATCGGTGCCCGGTATTTCGTTGCCATTGAGATCCTCGACCCGCCGATCGTCGTACTCACGCCGGGTGTCGCCGTACTCGAGGCTCAGGCTGTGTTCATCGGCCAGCTGCAAGCGCAGGTCGAGGCGGAAACGGTCATGGGCGTAATCGAAGTTGCTCAGACCGGGAATCGAAAAATCCGCGTAATCCTTGTCGCGGCGCTGAAAACGGGCCCGCAGCCTGTGGCTGGCCTCGGTTCGGTAAGAAATCTCGGCGTTCAGGTTCAGTTGCTCGTAGTCGTAACGATCGACGATCGATTCGCCAGCAAAGGTGGCATCTTCACCGGTCGTGCGACTGACATAGTTCTTGTCGCGATCGAGCCAGTCGGTGGAAAGCCTGTAACCGAACTTTTTATCGGCGAGCTCGAACTTGCCGCGGTAACCGAGATCGAATTCGGTACGCGACCAGTCGGCGCGATCGTCATCGGGATAAAATGCATGCTTGCTGCGTCCCTCAATCGAGACGCCGTTGTCGAAACGGTTCGAAAACCTGATGTCCACCAATCCGAAGAGCTCGGCATCGGGATCGAGCCCCGACGATAAGCGGTGCGGATTGGTATCGAGGCCAGCCTGACCCTCCACCGAAAGATTGGCCGCCAATACTCCGTTCACCGGAAAAGCGACCAGCGCCGCAAGCAGCGTGACCAGCGTGTGCGCCGACAGCTTTTCCGTCTTGGCCGTTTGACTTCGCGCAAAATTACTATTATTCAATTCTCTCGTCTCCCTGGTCATTTCCGCGCCAACGATAATTCGATCGCCCCGGTCTTCGAGTATATTAATTTTCGTGGCAATAAACATGCCTTTAAATAACGCTCGCGCAAAATCTTTCCCAGCAGCCGGTGACAATTCCTGCAAAAATGCGCGCCCTTGCGAAGACAGGGCATGGCGGTCTCGACAAGCTCGAGTAAAGTCAGGGCTGGCCCGCCGCGAAATCCGGACCGGGCGAGATGTCTTCCGGTCACCGGTGGACAACCGTCGGACTCGAGCAGAAGGCGCTTAGCCTTCTCTAGTATCCGACTTAATGGCGAACGGGTGGCCGGCACTAGCGGATTGCGCAGGCGGGAACAAAAACGATATCAAGGAAATCCCATTTTACCTGTTTGGCCATATCCCTAAATAAAGTACTATTTATCAACAATGGGCTTGATACTGGTATTTCTCATGGCATCGATATTTTTAATCATCGGAAAACCCTCGTCGATACCGGGTTTTCGCGGCTTATCTACAGTCTAGTGGGAGTAAGCGACGAGGCCTGGATGCAACAGGCGCTCGCACAGGCGCAGGCCGCGGCGGCAAAAGATGAAGTCCCAGTCGGCGCCGTGCTGGTGAACGACGCGGGTGAATTGATTGCCGCCGGACACAACCAGCCTATCAGCGCAGCGGATCCGAGCGCGCATGCCGAAATCGTCGTCCTGCGCGCCGCCGGTCAAAAGCTCGCAAACTACCGCCTGCCCGGAACTACACTTTACGTTACCCTCGAACCCTGCGTGATGTGCGTCGGCGCGCTGGTACATGCGCGTGTCGCGCGCCTGGTCTATGGCGCCACCGAACCCAAAACCGGCGCCATCGAAAGCGCCCAACGGCTGTTCGAAAGCGGTAGCTTCAACCACAGGCCTGAAATCACGGCGGGCGTGCTGGCGGATGAATGCGCCGCGCTGATGAGTCGATTCTTCGAAAACAAACGCGCCGCCAGAAAGTAAGCTGTCAGCTTTCTCCTGTCGTTCATCTCGATACCGTCATCCCTCAATTCCTGTCATACCCGGCTTGACCGCGGTATCCAGCGGACAAATCCCATAAGCATAATGATCTCCGCTCTGGATCCCGCGGTTAAACCGCGGGCCGACAGATAATCGATTAATCTGGGGAACGGCGGTTGCCGAGCGGAAAAGGTTCTGCTGAGAAGGTGATGCCTAAAGACTCGGTGCCAGCGGCGCCACGTCCTGCTTGGGCTTGTTGATTTCGCCGGCTTCGCGTAACGCCTTTGTTTCAAAGCCGATCAGGTATTCGTAGTACTGGCGGATGTTCTCCACGTACTTGACCGGTTCCCAGCCGCGTGCATAGCCGTACCTTGTTTTCTTGTACCATTTCTTGCGCGCCAGCAGCGGCAGACTTTCTTTGACGTCGATCCATCGATTGGGATCGCCGCCGCTGTTCTCGGTGATGGTTCGGGCGTCCTCGACGTGTCCGAAACCGACATTGTATGCCGCCAGCGCAAACCAGGTGCGATCCGGTTCGGTGATCTGGGCGGGGATGCGTTTTAACACGCTGGCGATGTACTTCGATCCGCCGCGGATGCTCTGCGCTGGATCGAGCCGGTTCTTGACTTTCATTTGCTTGGCCGTGGTCAACGTCAGCATCATCAGGCCGCGAACCCCGGTGGGAGATTTGGCACGTGCATTCCACAGCGATTCCTGGTACCCGATGGATGCCAGCAGGCGCCAGTCGATGCCGACCTCTTTGGAAGCCTGTTTGAACAGCGCTTCGTACCTGGGCAGGTGCGTTTCGATGCGCCGGGTAAAGGTTCGAATATCCGAATAGTTGAATTTATCGACGTGGCTGTAGTGACGATGAATTAGTTGCTCGAGGCGGCCGTCTTCTTCGATTTCCTGGAAGAACCGGTCGATCGAGGTTGCCAGGCTGTCGTCGTCGGCGTAGTTGTAAGCCCAGCGCAGCTGGCGGGGTTCACCGATTTCGAAGGCAATGCGCAGTTCGGGGAAGTAGCGCCGCTGTAGCGCGATTTCGTGCGAGTCGGCGAGAATGTAATCGGCCTTTCCGGCATCGACCTGTTCGATCAATTCCTCCGCCGCAATGTCGTCGATTTCGACCCAGGTCAGGTCCGGGTACTGTTCGAGCAGGCCGTGCAGCAGCTTTACGTGAGCGGTGCCGCTTATGACTTTCAACGAGCCGCCAATCAGGTTGCGGATTTTTTTCGGGCGGTCGACATTGAACTTGCGATACAGCACCTGGTTACTGACCTCGTAATATCGCGGGCCGTAGGCAACCGAGCGGCTGAAATCGGATTCGCCTCTGGACAGCCCCGCGGCGACGATGTCGCCGGTGCCGAACAGCAGCTCGGGGTAAAGTTCCTCGAAACTCGAGATCGTGATAAATCGGGCCTTGACGCCTATCGATTCCGCGAACCAGGTGGCCAGGTGGTACTCGAAGCCGTTGGGCCCGTCGATGTCCTGGTAGTAACTGGTGGCGCTGTTGAGCGTCAGCACGTTGAGATAGCCGCGCTGCTTGATCTTGTCCAGCGTACTGCGGGTATTGCTGTCGATGCCGGGTGAAATGATCAGGACAATTATTACGCCGACGGCCGCGACCAGGCCGGAAATCAGTTGAACTCGATGGGCAATTGGGGAAAGCTCAACCACTGGCTATCCTCGAGTTGCCCGTAGACTACTGTCTACGGGTAAACACCCATTCGTTGCCGTCGGACAGTGCCGCGTTGTAGCTATAGCCCTCGCCATCGAAATCCTTGAGCGCATCGGCCTGGTCGATCCGGTTATCGATCAGGTAACGCGCCATCAGGCCGCGCGCCTTCTTGGCGAAAAAGCCGATTACCTGGTAGCTGCCCTTGTTGTAATCCTTGAATACCGGAGTGACTATTTCCGCCTTCAGGTTTTTCGCTTTGATCGATTTGAAGTATTCGCCGGAGGCCAAGTTGACCAGGGTTTTCGAGTCCGACTGGCGCAACTCCCTGTTCAGCGAATCGGTAATACGGCAATTCCAGAATTGATACAGATTTTTACCCTGTTCGGTGTCGAGCCGGGTGCCCATTTCGAGCCGGTAAGCCTGCATCAGATCGAGCGGGCGCAACAAGCCGTACAGGCCCGACAATATGCGTAAGTGATCCTGTGCAAACTCGACGTCCGCCCTGTTCATACTGTAGGCGTCGAGCCCGATGTATACATCGCCCTTGAAGGCGAACAGGGCCTGGCGTGCGTTTTCCGGCTTGAACGGGGTTTTCCACCGCCTGTAGCGCTGCTGGTTGAGCTCGGCGATGCTATCGCTGACGCTCATCAACTTCGATATATCCGCCGCGGAGAACTCGCGCAGGCGCCGAACCAGTTTACGCGACTGGGTCAGGAACGCCGGCTGGGTGTAGGTATCGGTCACCGTCGGTGATTCAAAATCCAGCGTTTTGGCGGGCGAGATAACGGTTAGCATGTGGCTTCGACCCAAAAAAGAACGCATGTTACCAAAAATACCGGGCCGGTTTAGTGATTTCCGTTGCAACTCGTCAAGACCCTGGCTAATCGTCATTGCGGGCTCGACCCGCAATCCACCGTAAATCGGGAAATCGATCCGTAGATTCGGGGCGTCACGTGTTTGCCGGAAAGATTAGCGAACCACAAATCGATGTCGAGGTTATTGCTAGGAAAACCATGATCCTGTAGTCTTCGCGCCCTTATCTGGAGAGATGTCCGAGTGGCTGAAGGAGCACGCCTGGAAAGTGTGTATACGGCAACGTATCGAGGGTTCGACGAATTGCGAAGCAATTAGGACCGCCGCAGGCGCCCCGCAGGGGTCAAAACGCGAGAGGCACTCGCGTTTTGAGTCTATCCCTCTGCGCGCCTTCTCAAGTAGCCACTTGGAGTAAACTTTGCGTGCCGCTACGGAAAATCCTGTTAATAAATGAGTGTTGTTGGTAATGCCAGTGGATCAGGTTATTTTTAATGCTTTCGGGAATATTGCTAGGAAAACCATGATCCTGTAGTCTTCGCGCCCTTATCTGGAGAGATGTCCGAGTGGCTGAAGGAGCACGCCTGGAAAGTGTGTATACGGCAACGTATCGAGGGTTCGAATCCCTCTCTCTCCGCCAGACACAAAAAGCCCCGCGATGCGGGGTTTTTTATGCCTGCTGGACAGAGATGATTGAAGAGAACCCCGGGGCGCGGCCGCGGTTCGACAAACTGCGCCAGCAGTTTGCACCGCCGCAGGCGCCTTTAGGCCCTGTGGGTCCCGCGGGGAATCAGATAAGAATCCCGGGATCAGCCGAACATCCTGCGCTCCTGGGCCGCCTTTTCGACTGCCTCGACCAGCTTGTCTTTGTCCACCGGCTTGGTCAGATAGTCGATTACGTCCTGTTTTTTCATGAAGTCGACGGCAAGGTCGACGTCCGGAAATCCCGTCAAAACGATAACGGGCGTGTTCGGGTACTCACGCTGAAAATTCTGCACCGCCTCGACGCCGTCCACTCCCGGCATGCGTACGTCACAGATAATGACATCGGTGGTGATGGCGTTTTGCTGCAGTAATTTCATCGCCTGGTCAAAATTTTCGGCTTCGAGAATTTCGAAGCGTGTACCCTTGAGTTGCAGACGGATGGCGGTGCGAACGTCCGCCTCGTCGTCCAGAATCAAAACATGGTGCGTCATTAGCTACTCCTCTGGTTTGTCCACCCGGTTAGCCACGGGAAATCGGATTTTGAATCGAGCTCCGCCATCATCGACGTTGTCGACTTCTATCTCGCCGCCGTAGCGGATAATAATCTGGCGCACGATATAAAGCCCCAGCCCCTCGCCTTTATCCGGCCCCTTGGTGGTAAAAAACGGATCGAAAACGCGCTTCAGGTGTTCGCGCGGAATCCCGCTGCCGTTGTCCTGTATACGCAAGCTGACAAAGTTGCCGTCCTGTTGCGTAACGATTTGAATGCGTCCCTGGCCCGGTATCGCCTGTATCGCATTGCGCAACAGATTGAACACCAGCTGCATGATTTCCTCGAAACGGGCGCTGATTTCCGCTACCCGGCCATCCGTTATTTCGAATTCGATCTGTTCGTCATTCAGCGACTGGTGCGCGAGTCGCACCGCTTCCTCGACCACTTGCGCGAGATCGACGGGCTGCAGATCGTGGCGCGTTCCCGGCTGCGCATAGCGCGACAGGTTTTTCACGGTCTCGGCGATACGCGTTGCCTGTTTCAGAATATCTCTCCCGTAGGCGCGACAGCACTCGATATCGGTTTCATCGGCGAGCGCCTCCGCTGCCGCGTGCAGCGCGTAAAGCGGATTGTTGATTTCGTGCCCGATCCCGCTCACCAGCGTGCCCACGGTCGTCATTTTTTCGGCCTGGATCAATTGATCGAGCATGCGCTCCTTTTCGCGCTGCGCATCCTCCAGTTCCCGGGTTCGCTCCGCGACCAGCTGTTCGAGTTCCTGCTCGTGCCGGAGCAGGCGGTCTTCGATGGCCTTGCGCACGGTAATATCGACTACCGTCGCCACCACCACGGGACCGGACGACGTCTGCGTTGGGCGCAAACCGATTTCCAGCGGAATTTTAATTCCGTCCCTGGTGATTCCCTCGAGATCGCGGCCGGTACCCATGTCCCGCGATCGAGGCGCGCGGGCATAATTCTCCATGTGGCGGCGGTGCGCTGCGGCAAACTGGTCAGGTATCAGGATTTCCACCGGCTCGTCCACCAGCTCTTCAACGCGATAGCCGAACATGTCGGCCAGGGTCTGGTTGGTATAGCGAATCTCGCCGGCATCATCGACCACGAGGATGCCCGAAGGGGCCGCTTGCAGCGCCAGTTCATACACTTCGGTTATTGAATTTTTTGTTTTCGTCATGCTCGATGCCGCCTCAGGCGAGATCATTCTAGCCCGCGGTCGACGATAGGCGCAACGCTCCGCCGTGGCGAAAATATTGCCGCGGGCATCGAATTCGGGATATATGGAGAGAATTATTGAGCTGCGTCACCCCGTGTCACCACCTTGTCACTGTGTCTTGATACTTAACGCTTATAACCATAGAAAATAACCTAATACCTTCCAGTCACGGGAGAGGAGGAATGCGGATGCCGCTAACCAGTTCCATTCGCCATTCGGTCAGCCGCCTGAATGGATTCGACTATTTTGTGCTTGCCGGCGCAGCCATGAACCTGATCGTGATCGCGACCCTGGTCGGGTACTGGCTGGTTGCGGGCTAGCGGCGCGCGCAGCGAAGTAGCCTGGAGGATATGAAATGAATGCTAATGCGGAAACAGTACAGGCAGACATCGAGGCCCTGCCTCGGTATCGCGAAATTTTGCTTGCGGTAGATTCCTCGGATCATGCCAACCGCGGTATCGAGGATAGCATCGCGTTGGCGCAACTGTTCGACGCCAGGATCACCGCGGCGCATGTTTACGCGGCACAGTTGCATGACCTGAGATTCCGCCAGATGGAAGGCGGTTTGCCCGAGCAATTTCGCGAAGAACAGGAGCTCGAGCGCCAGCGCGATGTACATGACGACCTGATTACGCGCGGACTGTCCATCATCGCCGATTCTTACATGGACCCGGTGGAGCGCGCCTGCCGCGGCGCGCAGATCGGCTTTGCCCGCCGCGCGCTCGAGGGCAAGAATTATCGTCAAATGACCGCCGAGGCCAACAGCGGCGACTATGACTTGCTGGTGATGGGTGCGCTGGGACTGGGCGCCGTCGCCGGATCCAGCATCGGCACCGTTTGCGAGCGCGTTGCGCGCCGCGCCGGCATCGATACCCTGGTCATCAAATCTCCCCACAGGTCGCTCAGCGAAGGGCCGATTGTCGCTGCCATCGATGGCTCCGAGCGGGCTTACGGTGGATTGCTGACGGCGCTGTCGCTGGCGCGCGAGTGGCAGCTGCCGCTGCACGTGATTTCGGCCTTCGATCCCTATTACCACTACGTGGCCTTCAACCGGATCGCGGCTGTGCTGTCGGAAGAAGCCAGCAAGATATTCCGTTTCCAGGAGCAGGAAAAACTGCATGAGGAAATCATCGACTCGGGGCTGGCCAAGATCTACGCCGGGCATTTGCAGATCGCAAAAGATATCGCCGCCGACTACGGGGTACCGATACAGACCGAACTGCTCGACGGCAAACCGCAGGATGCGATCCTGCGCTATCTGCATGATTTGCAGCCGTCGTTGCTGGTGGTCGGCAAGCTCGGCATCCACGCCGATAGTGAACTCGATATTGGCGGCAACGCCGAAAACCTGCTGCGTAACGCCCCCTGTGCGGTGCTGCTCGGGCAGCGCGAATTTCGCCCGCAAATCGAACGCATCGCCGAGGTTACGGTGTCGTGGACTCACGAGGCCGAGGCCCGTTTGCAGCGCGCGCCCGAGTTCGTGCAGGGCATGGCTCGCATGGCCATACTGCGATACGCGCAGGAACGCGGCCATACCGTGATTACCGAGAGCATCGTCGAGGAGGCTACCGCGACGCTGATGCCCGGGCGCGCCGAGCAGTTCATGACCGAAATTGTTGACGCCTATGACCAGCAGGGGCAGGAACGAGTTCAAGATGCAGACCAGCTGGCATGGAGTCAGGCGGCAAAAACCGGGCTCGATGAAATCGAGGATTCTTCGCTGCGCGACAACATACGCCTGAGAGCCGAGAAGAAGGCTCGCGCCGAGCACGCCACCGAGGTTACGCCGGCGCATGTCATCGACTTTCTCGATAACGCCAGGCCGGTCGGCGAAACTGTCTCCGGCTCCGCGCCGCAAGCAGACGAGAATTTGCTTTACTGGGATGCTGATGCGCTCGCACGTATTGCGCGCGTGCCCGAGGGATTCATGCGCGATGCCTGCCGGCAGCGAATAGAGAACCAGGCTCGCCTGCAAAACCTCGACACGGTGACGCTCGAAGTTGTAGAAGCAGGTATCGAAATCGCGCGCGCGGCAATGACGGAGGAAATTGATTCGGGCAAGGAGTCCGAAGCGTCGGGCAATCAATCGCAGAGTAAGTGTCCATTCGCCCAAAATGCGACCACTACGCCGGCGGCGCCGTTAGAAAACGATGCGCCGCCGTGGACCAGCAATGCGTCGGCGAGACTGCTTGAAGTTCCGGCCGGTTATTGCCGCAGCCTGACCCGGCGCGCGGTTGAAAGCCTGGCATTGCAGAACGACCTGCAGCAAATCGATCTCGATTTTGTCGAGGGCGTGCTGAAGGTGTTCAAGGACGGCTCGGATACGGTCGAGACCGCGCTGCCCTGGACCGACGATGCGCGGGCGCGTATCGAGCGCGCTCCGGATTCGGTGCGTGGCATGCTGATCCGCGAAATCGAAACCTGGGCGCAACGAGCGGGACACGATGAAGTCGACCAACGCGCGATACGCGCGATCAAGCGCGAATGGCAGTCGCGCGGCATCTTCCATCTCGAACCGGGCGATCCGCGTGGAAATGCCTGAAATCATGGCGCCGGCTGCGCCCGATCTGTCCCTGCTGGCGATCAATTTGACGCGTCGCTGCAACCTCGAGTGCGCCCATTGTTATCTCGATGCCGGCATCCTGAACCGTGGCGACAGCGACGAGCTGAGCACGGCCGAAGTCAAGTCGCTGCTGGACGATGTCGCCGCGCTCGATGACGGCACCCTGATCGTGCTTACCGGCGGCGAGCCGCTGCTGCGCAGGGATCTCGAATCCATCGTACGGCACGGCGTAGAACAGGGCCTTCCGGTCGTCATCGGCACCAACGCGATGATGCTCAGCGAACGCCGCCTGCGCTCGCTCAAAGACGCCGGCGTGCTGGGTTTTGGCATCAGTCTCGACTCGCTCGATCCCGAACGCCACGATCGTTTCCGCGGCAGGCCCGGCGCCTGGGCCCGGACCATGGCCGGAATCGACCGCTGCCGCCGCCAGGGGATTGATTTCCAGTTACATTTTTCCGTCACCGCCGACAATGCGCACGAACTGCCGTCGATGGCCGAATTCGCTCGCAGCTGCGGCGCGCGCGCCGTTAATGTGTTCTTTCTGGTCTGCATCGGCCGGGCAAACTCGCTGGACGCCTTGGATAGCGAGGAATACGAGCGGATTCTGGCCGAGCTGGTGCAGGCCCAGGCCGACTATCCGGATCTCATATTACGACCTCGCTGCGCGCCGCATTACAAACGTATCGCCCACCAGCTGCGGCCACAGTCGCTGGTGAACCGGATAAGCGGACGCGAGAGCGACGGCTGCATCGCCGGCGTTCACTATGCCCGCGTCAACTACCGGGGAGGCGTTACCGCCTGTCCCTATATCGAACACGAGGTCGGCAATGTACGCGAAGTCGCGTTTTCGGATTTATGGGCGAAGGCGGAAGATTTTTCCCGGTTGCGCAATCCACAGCTGAACGGCAAATGCGGCGCCTGTGAGTATCGCCTGATCTGCGGTGGTTGCCGCGCCCGGCCGCTGGCCGCCGGCGACGGTTTAATGGATGCCGACGATTTGTGCGGCTATCAACCGCGCGGGCGGGCTGTCATCGAACCGGTAGAGAAGCCCGCCGCTGTGGCGCTCGCCTGGAGCGAGGATGCGCGCCTTCGCCTGTCACGGGTGCCGGAATTTTTACGCCAGATGGTAAAAAAACGCGCTGAAGCCTACGTCGCCGAGCTAGGCGAGCACAGGGTTACCTGCCAGCACCTGTCGGATCTGACCGCGGCGCGTTTCAGCTCGGCCAAAATGATTCGCTTCGAGTCGAAGCGTATGCCGGTATCCAGGCCGATGACGGGGAAAGCGTGAGCGAGTGCGACGTGGTTGTCGTCGGCGGCGGGATTTCGGGGCTCGCAACGGCGCACTGCCTCGCCCGCTCCGGTCTGGCGGTAGAGCTGTGGGAGAGCGCGTCACGCGTCGGCGGCAAGATACACACGGTCAGCAAAGATGGCTATTGCCTGGATAGCGCCGCCTCCATGGTGATGAATCTTCGCAACGAGGTCGACGCTTTCATCGAGACTTCGGGGCTTAAGCCGAGCAAACTGCCGCGCACGCCGGGCAACAAGCGCTACGTGCTAGACGCGAGCCGCTTGCAGGAAGTGCCCACGGGTTTCGGTAAGTTACTCAAAACCCCGCTGCTCAGTACCGCCGGCAAGTTGCGCTTGCTGGCCGAACCCCTGATCGGGCGCGGTAAGGATCCGCACGAGAGTGTTGCCAAATTCGTGGGTCGCCGGCTGGGACGCGAATTTCTCGAAAAAGTGTTCGAACCCTATCTCGCCGGACCGCTGGCGAGCGATGTGGATCATGCCGAAGCGGTTTCGACGATGCCGAGGCTGCGCGCGCTCGAAACGCGCTATGGCAGCCTGGCGCTGGGCGCGTTGCTGCACAAGTGCCTGTCGCGCGGCAGTGCGGCGCGACCGCAGGCATTCAGCTTTAGCGGAGGTATGGCAAGCCTGACCGACGGTCTGGCCCGTAACGGCGGTTTCCAGCTGCGCAAGGGTCTGCATGCGAACGGGATCTGGCCGGTCAACGGCGGATGGATGGTTGCAGGGACCGGAGATCAACAGTCGCGCACCGTTTTTGCCAGGCAGCTGGTCCTGAGTACGCCTGCGGGCGCGGCCGCGAGGCTGCTTCATTCTCTGGACCCGTTGCTCGCCGAATTGCTGGGCGGTATCGATTATGCGCCGATCAAGGTCGTGCATACCGGCTTCGAGCGCACCCGGGTCGGGCACCCGCTCGGCGGCAGCGGTTTCCTGGTGCCCCGGCATAGCGGATTCGAATGCAACGGCTGCCTGTGGATTAGCAGCCTGTTTCCCGGGCACGCGCCGGCGGACAAGGTACTGCTGACAACCTACCTCGGTGGCGCGCGCAACCCGGCGGCTGCCGACTGGGATCAGGCGCGCTGCCTCGACGCGGTATCGCCGATGCTGCGCAATCTGCTGGCGACCAGGGGAGAGCCCGATATGCTCCATATCGAATCCCATCCGTCCGCATTGCCGCTCTACCATGGCCGATACTCGGAGCGCCTGGCGCAGATCGCGACACGTCTCCAGCAATTGCCGGGGCTTCACCTGGAAGCCAACTACCGCGGCGGGGTTTCGGTTCGAGATCGAATTCTATGCGCACAGACCGCGGCCAGCCGCATCCTGCGACAGCAGCAGGCAGAACCGGCCAAAACCGCGATCTGGCTCGATTCGTCCGAGTTGCCGGGTATCGCTGCAGCCACCGGCACGATCAGTTGACCAGGGTTATGACGGATAGCCGCTGCCAACAGAAATCGATCGCGCCGGCATTCAGGCCGCTAGCTGTCGTCATCGTGACCCTCGGCGTGTTACTCGCGATTTTCTCCGCCAGCCGCTGGTATGCAGCGGAAGTCTCTATTCCAAGGTACTGCGCGCAACCCGAACTCGCGTTGCAACGCCTGGCCGCCGTGATCACTGAAGACCGACCCGCCGGGGACGGGCCGCGGCGTGATTACATTATCGCCGCCAAGCTCGAATTTCTTCTGCCGGCGCGCGCCGACGAGCCGGCTGCAGACTACCTTCTGCGCCTGCGCAATCACCTGGAGCGGCAATGCGGCTAGAACGATCTGCAGGCAAACGGTTGAACAACATTCGGTACGAAATATTCCACCGTAGACCTGGCGGCAGTTGTTCGAATGCGCCAGAGATCACGCCGGCAAGTAGTGACCGGGAGTACTTCGCTAGATGATTTTTCGAAAAAAATTCCTAATTTTTCGGCCTTTAATTGACCCAGATCATGTTGCACCCGTGTTTCCACTTGCGGTAAACTTTGTTTGGGAATTTAATCCCATGAACGTGCGCGCGTTTGCTGCCAGAATGCTACCACTGACAATAATACGAGGAGACCGTGAACAGTAAAAAGTCAATTGCGTTCGCCGGGATCGCGACTCAAATCTTAGCCGAAAACAGGAATCGGCGCCGCCATAAGAATCGCCTGGCCTGGGCCCTTGCGGCCGTCGTGCTGTGCGCTGTCTTCACGTTGACCAGCGGTTGTGACAGAGACGAGGGTACCAATCCAGTGCCTGAGGGCAGTGCCGAACAGACTCCGTCGGCGACGCAGCAGAAATTTGTGGTGGGCGCGGGTGGCGACACCTTGGTTTACAGATCGGTGGTCGAAGACGTCACCGTAACGCTAACGATTCCCCCCGGGGCGATCGACGCGGATACTACCATCACCATCGACCACGCACAGAATTTTTCGACCGCGACGGATCTTGTCTCCGGCGCAGTATTCGAATTCGGCCCGGAAGGGCTGGTCTTCAACCAGCCCGTCGACCTCGCCATCACCTATACGGCAACCCTGGTCAGCGGTCTGACCGAGGATAACCTGCGCATTCACGAAGCCAGCGGCAGCAGCTGGATTCCATTACTCGGCACGGTCGATACGGTCAACAGCACGGTGACCGCCAGTATCGATGGGTTCAGTGTTTTTGCACTGAAGGCGATTCCCAACCCTGGCGATCCCGGCGGCGGAACCGATCCGGGCTCGATCGTGCCGACCTGGTACGGTATCCAGGCAAATATCCTGCAGCCGTTCTGCGTCGGTTGCCATGGCGGCTCGTTCCCGTTGGCGGGCCTGTCGTGGGAAGTCGACCAGTACGATACCATCGTTACCAACGGCTATATGAGCACCGAAATTACCGACATGCTCGAAGTCAATCCGGGTAATCCGGACCTGAGCTATATGATCTGGAAAATCAACGGCCAGGGTCCGAATGGCGAGCCGATCGCTCCCGGCACCGTGCGTATGCCGGCGACCGGCGTTCCGCTCGAGCAGGCCATGATCGATTTAATCACCCAGTGGGTCGCGGACGGTGCGCCGCTCGGCGACCCGGCCGATGCCGATTCGGGTGGCGGCGATCCGGGTGGCGGCGATCCAGGCGGTGGCGATCCGGGTGGTGGCCCGGACACCTGGGCGACGATCCAGGCCGATATATTGCAGCCGCGTTGCGTATTTTGCCACGGTGGTGCATTCCCGATGGCGGGTCTGTCGTGGGAGGCCGACCAGTACGATACGATCATTACCAATGGTTATATGAGCACCCAGATGTCCGGCATGCTCGAAATAAATCCGGGCAACCCCGAGCAGAGCTACATGGTGTGGAAAATCAACGGCCAGGGCCCGAACGCCGAACCGATTGCCGCTGGCACCGTACGCATGCCGGCCTCCGGGCCGCCGTATCTCGACCAGGTCGACGTCGACCGGATTACCGCCTGGATCGCTGCCGGTGCTCCCGGCACGGGCGGCGACCCCGGGGGTGGCGGCGATCCGGGTGGCGGCGGCGATCCGGGCGGCGGTGGCGATCCGACGTCGATCGTCCCGACCTGGTACGGCGTTCAGGCCAATATCCTGCAGCCCTTCTGCGTCGGTTGTCACCAGGGCACGACGCCGCCGGCGGGCATTTCCTGGGAAGTCGACCAGTACGATGCGCTGGTTACCCAGGGCCACATGAGTACCACGGGCATGCTAGAGGTCAATCCCGGCAGTCCCGATCTGAGTTACCTGATCTGGAAGATCAACGGCCAGGGACCCAACGGCGAGGCGATCGGCGGAGTACGCATGCCCGCCACCGGCATTCCGCTGGATCAGGCCCTGATCGACGTCCTGATACAGTGGGTCACGGACGGTGCGCCGCTCGGAGATCCGGCAGACGCCGACGCGGGCGGCGCGACCCCGCCGACATTCGTGGAAGGTTCGTGGATGCACGTCTGGACCGAGACGCTGCAGGTTTGCACGCTGTGCCACAGTGCGACGCCGTCGAGCGCGCGCTGCGGGGTCGAGTTCGACTGTCCGCCGAAAGACGTGATATTGACCGCTGACAATTACAACGGCGTTGTCGACGGCGACGAGGTCGAGCCGTTCGACCTCGATAGCAGCAAGCTGTGGGAGCGGGTTACCGATCCCGATCCCGACAAACGCATGCCGTTCGGCATGGATCCGCTGTCGACGACCCAGCTGAACATTATCAGCAACTGGATACTCAATGGCGCACCATTCTGCCCCGACGGTGAAGTGTGCCCTTAATCGAACATAAAAATAGTTAGTGTGGCGCTACGTCGCGGTAGCAACCGCGGCGCATCGCCGAAGGAGGATTGTGTGAATTCGAGAATTCGAAACACTGCGCTCGCAGCCCGCAACGGTTTGCTCGCCGGGGCGCTGTTGCTCCTGCCCCTGTCGGGCAGCGGGCAGGACGAGTCGGTCGAGGAAATCGTCGAAATTCTCAAGCTCGAAGTCGATCGTTTGACATCCCGCGCCGAACTCGATCACGGCAGGAAAATTTACCTGCGCGCCTGTGCTCCATGTCACGGGGTGCAGGGGGATGGCAAGGGACCGGCTGCCACCGACTTCGATCCGGCGCCGCGCAATTTTCGTCTCGGCGCATACAAGTTTCGCACCACCGTCAGCGGCATGTTACCGCTCGATAAAGATATCGAACGTACCGTGCGCGAGGGCGTCCCCGGCACCGAAATGCCGCGCTGGAAAAACGTGCTGTCGGATCACGATATCCGCGTGGTGGTGCAGTACATCAAGACTTTTTACCCCTATTTCGATGACCCGGACTCTCTGCCGCTGGAAGAAGACCTGATCGAAATACCCGAGGAAAGGCCATTCGAGCCGAGCCTTGCGTCGATCGCGGCCGGGCGCAAGATTTTCATTGATCAGGACTGCGTCAAATGCCACGGCGAGGGCGGTAAGGGCGACGGGCCGCAGGCGAACGAACTGGTCGACGACTGGGAAGTGCCGATTCTTCCCGCCAACCTGACATTGCCGTATTTCAAGAACGGCAAGCGCGGCCAGGATATTTACCGCGTCTTCACCAGCGCGCTCAACGGCACGCCGATGCCGGCTTTCGACGAACTCAGCGAAGATGAGCGCTGGCAGCTGGTCGACTATGTCCAGTCGCTAGAGATCGAGCAGGATCTCAAGTACTGGCTGTTCAAGGAAAATCCTAACCAGGTCAGGCACCCGCCGATCGCAGACACGGGAGACGTAGAATAATGTATCCATCGGTTTCCACCATGTTCCGCGCACTTACCGTGCTCACCGCGATCGCGGCGCTAGCCCTGCTTTCGGCCTGCGGCCCGGGTAGCGGTCAGGGGCTCGACGCGGACGGCAACCTGTTGGGCACGGGCGCAGAGGCTCCAGTCGATAACGGCGGTCCGGGGCCGATAGCTGCCAGCGGCAACCCGAACGCCACGCTGGCCTGGGTGCAGAGCAACGTATTTGGCGGGGTATGTACGCAGTGCCATACCGGTGCCGGCGCGCCGCTCGGCGTCGACTGGAGCACGGAGTCCAGCACCTGCTCGAATATTGACCGCGCCAGCGGCGAAATAACATCGCTTATGGAGATCGAATCCGGTAATCCCGCCGGCAGTTACGTGGTGTGGAAACTGGAAAACGCTGGTCCCAACGGCGAAGCTATTGTCGGTGCGCAGATGCCTCTATCCAATCCGGCGCTGAGTGCCGACTCGATTAAAAACATCAAGGACTGGATCGGCGACGGAACCCCGGGCTGCGCCTCGCCGAGGCCCGCTGGAAAAACTGCTAGCAGCGGCGTTGCATTGCGGGCAGGTGAAACAGCCGGCTTCAATGATCCTGTGTATCCGCCAGGCTCGTGGCCATACGTTTGGGAACAGAGCCTGCGCCTGTGCTCGACCTGCCACAGCCTCACGCCTTCCATGCCCGTCTGTGTCGACACCATCGAATGTCCGCCGGCCGGACTGGTTCTCAGCTCCGATAATTACTACGGCTTGCTCGACGGCAACACGGTAACGCCCTTCGATCTCGACGCCAGCAAGCTATGGCTGCGGGTTAGCGATGATATCCCCGCGCATCCAGCGCCGTTCGGTTACCCGTCCCTGACCGAGGCTCAGCGCGACATCCTCCGCGACTGGATACTCGATGGCGCTCCGTTAGTGCCGGCGCCCACAGACTAATCGACCGGTACAGGTATCAGAATCATGAGAAAAACAAGAACCTCCGCCTTCCTCCGCCTGCTGCGATTTTGCCGTCTGCCGTTACTGTGTGCGCTGGCAAACCTGTTCCTCGGCCAGACGGTCGCGCATGCGGAGCCCTACCTGGCCATCCAGGAAGGTTACAAATGCTCCAAGTGTCACGTCAATATGACCGGCGGCGGCAAGCGCACCGACTTTGCCAACATCTATGTGCAAACCCGCCTGTCGAGCAGTTTCCTCAACTGGCGGGATTACCTGCCCGCGCTCGGCGAAGACGAGGATAGCGAGGAAAACCCGGCGAAGAGCGATGCACGCAGCAGCTTTTTTTCCGGACGATTGAATGACTATATTGCCATCGGCGGCGATTTCCGCGCGCTCTACGAAGTCACCGACACCCCCGGCGACGGCAGGGACGATGTTTTCAACCAGCGTAAGCAGAATATCTATTTGCAGATCGACCTGATTCCCGATCGCGTGATCTTTTATCAAACCCTGGACGGCGGCGGCGATGCGCGCGAAATCGTCGCTATACTGAAGGGCGAGTTCGGCGACGATCCCTACTATGTCAAGGCCGGGCAATTCTTCCTGCCTTACGGCCTGCGCCTGCAGGACGATACGGCCTTCACTCGCGCTGTCACCGGATTTACCTACGGCACCACCGACGTGGGCCTCGAGCTTGGTTACGAGCCGGGATCCTGGGCGTTTCACATCGCCGGCAGTAACGGTACCGGCTCTTCGCTGGAAACCAACCTGAGCAAACGCATCACGGCGTCGGCCGCCTACGTGCGCAAGGCTTTCCGTCTTGGTGCTTCCTATTCCACCAATACCGATGCGAGTGATGTAGATACCCGGATTTACGGGCTTTACGCCGGCGCCCAGTTCGGGCGGGTTGGCCTTTTGTTCGAGGCAGACATCGTCGATGACGAGAGCGTCGAGCAGCTGGTTTCGATTCTCGAGCTCAACTTCCTGATCGCGCGCGGCAAAAACCTCAAGCTGTCCTACGAGTACCACGATCCTGACGAAGATATTTTTGAAAACGCGAATGAACGCTACAGCCTGGTATACGAACCTTTTCTGAATCAGTTCGTGCAGGTCCGCGGCGGCGTCCGAGACAATAAAGGTATTCCGCAGGATCCGTCACTGAATACCTCATCCTACTTCCTCGAGCTTCACCTTTACTTCTAATAATAACGTAACCGGAGAGCATCGATGTCAGACCAACCAACCCAGAAGCCCGCCCGAAAAGAGGCTTCCATCCTGATTTCTCAAATGGTGGACGGCGCCGCCGATGCAGCTTTCGCAATCGACGATCATCACCAGGTAGTGGCCTGGAACAGGAAAGCGGAACAGCTGCTGGGATTCGCCCCCGAAGAAGTAACCGGCCTGCGTTGCGAGGAGGTGCTGCAAGCCGTGCTGCCCGGCGGAGAGCCGCTGTGCCGGCCGAACTGTGACGTATTCCGCTGTTTTCGGGATTGCCAGCCGAGCGCGGTGCCGAAATGCCGAGTGCATTGCAAGGACGGCAGCTGGAAGTCGGTCGGCTACTCGTCGCTGGTGATGCCCGAACAGAGTCAGGGACCCGCCGATGGTAGCGTCGTCGCCGTGGTATTTCTGCACGACCGGGAAGCCGAGCGGCAGCCGGCATCGCGTCCGGGACTGCTGCAGATTTTCATGCTGGGTAAATTTGGACTGGTGGCGAATGATCGCGGGATTGCCATTGAAAAATGGAAACGCAGGCAGGCGATCACCCTGTTGAAATTCCTGGTAACCCACCTGGATCGACCGGTGCATCGCGAACGCATTCTCGACTACCTGTGGCCCGATGTCGATCAGGAGCGGGGTTGGGGACGGCTCAAGGTGACTATGTATTACCTGCGCAGTCAATTGCGCGCCAGCGGCGCCGCCGAAGATACCATCAGAACCGTGGGAAGCGCCTACCTGCTCAGGCGCGACGCTGTCTGGGTAGACGCGGAAAACTTCGAGAAACTGGCAAGCGAAGGGCGTACGTTGCAAGGCAAGGGTCGCTGCGACGAGGCATTGCGCTGTTTCGACGAGGCGCTGTTTCTTTATCGCGGCGATTACCTCGAACAGGATACCTACGCCGACTGGTGCGCCGAGGAGCGCGAGCGGCTAGGCGAAACCTATCTCGACATGCTGACGCGCAAGGCCGAATGTCACGCGCAACGCAACGAGTTTGTCGAGGCTGCGCAAGTCTGTCGCAAGGGGCTGGTTCAGGATCCATGCCGCGAAAGCATGCATTGTTCACTGATGCGCTACCTGGTGAACCTCGGCAGAACCGATTCGGCACTGGCCCAGTACCGCCAGTGCCGAAGCGTGCTGTGGCGTGAATTCGGCGTCGAACCGATGCCGGAAACCCAGCAGATTTATCAGCAGATAGTGTCGCGGCATAGCCGCGAAGAAGCCGCTTCTTCCGGGTTGCACCTGGTGGCAGAAGCGCGCAGTACTGCACGCGGTTGCTGAACTAAACCCTGGCTTTTTCATTCCCTGGTAATTACGCGCCGGCAGGCGTCGTGATGCGCGTCGTCGCGCTCGTTTCAGACAGCCAGCCGACCGACCTCGTCGCTGCGCCGGGGCGATTGCTGAGCGCCGATGTGTTACCAGATTGTCACCACGGCATGATTTAACGTCATCGTAATATCAGGACTAAGGAATGGATGGGTTTGGCATTGATGGCGAGATCACAAATAATTCAGTCGTTCGTAGCGCGCTTCTGGCTCGAGCAGACTGACGATGCAGATCCGAAATGGCGCGGACACATACGGCACGTTCAGGGCTGCGAGGAAACCTATTTCCAGGACCTCGAAGAAATGTCCGAATTCATGCAACAGGTCAGCGGCATCCCGGGCACCGAGATGGTGAACGACACCGACAAGGTCGTCACTTTCGGCAAGCGCGGACGACGGGCAGGCCGCAAAATCAAGCAGGACAAATGCGATGACTGAGTCTGGTGTTTTTTTTGCAGGTCGAACTGCGCGCCATCGGAGCAAACGGTGAAGGCTGAGCAGAAACAGCCCGGGACCGCGCCCAACGGCGCCGCTTCCGGGTTCAACTGGGGTAGCTGGCTTTTCTATGGCACCCTGGCCGTGATACTGATTTTTTTCTGGTGGCTGCTGATAGATTCTGGCGGCGTCACCGGGCATCACGGGTGACGCGGATGTCGGCCATCTCGATTACAGCGCAACGGTCCCGGGTTTCAGCCTGCTGGCGGCGGCTGTTAGCGATTTTTCTGGTCGCCATGATCGGCTTTGGCGCCGCGATGCTGACACCGGTCGCCAGCGCCGACACTCACGGCAGCGAGCAGCACGACGCCGCGCTCGACGCCGAGGCAGGCAATCGCGAAAGCGCGCTCGAGGCGCTGCCCGCGCCAAAACCCGCGCGCGGCGATTATCCGAACATCGGCACCAGTAGCCGCGGTATCGTCTGGGTGTTCGCGCAGATGCACCTGTTCTTCGGCGCGCTGGTGCTGGCGGTGCCGATCTTCGTGCTGGTGATCGAGTTCATCGGTTTCAAGACCCGCGACGACCGCTATGACGACATGGCGCACGAATTCATGAAGGTCAGCCTGACGGCTTACGCGATTACGGCTTTGTTCGGTGGCACCCTGGCTCTGTCGCTGTTCCTGCTCTACCCGCAATTCATGAATTACCTGATGCGTGCCTTCGGCTCGCAAGTGCTTATCTACGCATTGCTGTTTTTTCTCGAAAGCATGCTGCTCTACATTTACTACTACGGCTGGGACGCGTTGCGTTACGGCAACCGCAAATGGGTGCACCTGACGCTGGGACTGCTGCTCAACGGCGTCGGCACGACGCTGCTGGTGGTGGCCAATTCGTGGTCGACTTTCATGATGGCGCCATCGGGTATCGATCCGGCAACCGGCGCAATAACCGGCAACCTGTGGGAAATCATGAAGGGCCCGCTGTGGAACCCGCTGAACCTGCACCGTTTCCTGGCCAATATCGCCTTCGGCGGCGCGGTCGTCGGCGCCTACGCCGCGTTCAAGTTCCTGGCCGCGAAATCGGCGGCCGAAAAGGCGCATTACGACTGGATGGGATACACATCGAATTTCGTCGCGATTCTCGCCTTTCTGCCGCTGCCGTTTGCCGGTTACTGGCTGATGGCGGAAGTTTACGCCTACTCGCAACAGATGGGGATTCTGGCGATGGGCGGCATTCTGGCATGGCTGTTCGTGATCCAGGCGGTGCTGATTTGCACCATTTTGCTGGCCGCCAATTACTACCTGTGGAACGGCATGGCGCGCACCGAAGGCGGTGAACGTTACCGCTGGCTGATCAAGTACATCGCGCTGGTGCTGATCATGGGATTCCTGGTCTGGGTGACGCCGCACAACGTGATTTACAGCGGCAGCGAAATCGCGCGCCTCGGCGGTGGGCATCACCCGGTGCTGGGTCCGCTCGGCATCATGCCGGCGAAGAATATAGCCGTCTTCCTGATGCTGGTGATGACCTTTCTGTCGTTCCAGCTCTACCGCCGCGCCGACAAGGAGATCACGGTTAGCTGGCAGCACTGGGGCAACGCGCTGATGATCGTGATTTACATCGCCGCCTGCGCCAATATCGTGTTTGCCGGGGTTTACTACGGATATTTCACCAACACCGTCTACAAGGTCGGGTCGAGCGTGCTGCAGGTGATGTCGACCGTGGTGGTGATCGTCGCTGGAACGGTTATCGATACGCTGATGTTCAAGGGCGCGAAGAAACTGCCGGTAAACTGGGGTCAGGTTTCAAACCGTTCGCAGTACGCGCTGTTCGCGCTGCCGATCGCGTTTACCTGGCTGATGGCGTTAATGGGTTACATCCGCTCGTCGGTGCGCACCCACTGGCACGTGTACGCGGTGATGAAGGACAACTCGCCGGATAATTTCATCCCGCCGCTGGCCACGGTTGGCAACATGGTGACCGGCATCACGCTGCTGTTCCTGGCCTTCGTGCTGTTTATCTTCTGGATCTCGAACCTGAGCGGCACCCGGCAGCTACCGCCGCAGCCGCAGGGCGATATCGCGCTCGCCGGGGGTGGCAAATGAGCGCGCTGATCAGGGCTGTCGGCTTCAGTGTGGTGATGATCCTGGCCTTCGCCGCGGTCACCTACGTGCTGCCGCAGGTCAAAGGCGAGGCCCCCGAGGAAGAGGAAGTGAATCTAGGCGAACTGACCATCGACAGCTTCGTCGCGATGGGGGAAAAGCTTTACAAGGGCAAGGGCACCTGCACCCTGTGCCACAATAATCTGGGCCGAGCGCCCGACATGCTGACTTTCGACGTGCATGCGGCCTCGCTGCAGCGCATCGCCGACAGCCGCTACCAGGGACAGGCTGCCGATGTCGAAAGCTACCTGCGCGAATCGATGCTTGAACCGAGCGCCTACGTGGTCGAGGGTTTCGGTAAAAAGGGCAGCGACGATGCCGAATCGCCGATGCCCGCGGTCGACCAGCCGCCGATCCAGCTTTCCGGCATCGAGATCGACGCAATCATCGCCTTCCTGCAGCAAAAAGACGGCAACCCGGTCACCGTGGCGCTGCCTAGCGGCGATGCGGCGCCCGTCGTCGAATCCGAGAGCACGGCGGCAGCGCCCGTGCTGGCGCAAAACGCCGAGGAAGCGATCGCCAAGTTCGGCTGCGCGGCCTGCCATGCGATCCTCGGCAGCAAATCCCCGGTCGGGCCGAGCCTGGAGGACGTGGGTCAGCGTCTGCAGCCGCAGCAGATTCGCATCAGCATCATTGATCCGAAGGCGGAGATCGCACAGGGATTTCCACCCATCATGCCGGAATTCCCCAACATGGCGCTGGCTGAACTCGAAATGATGGTTCAGTACCTGTCGCAGCAAACCGGCTCGCAACCGTGAAAATACGCATTCCCGCATTCTGGCAAGCCGTACTCGTACTGGTGGCCGCGTGGCTGATTCTAAGCTTTGCGTTTCCGCCGTTCATGCCGCGCTCGCTGATGATCAGCTACTCGATCATCGTGCTGATTGGCCTGCTGCTGTATTTTTCCAGCGACGAACAGCGCTGGCGCGAATTCAAGTCGCCGGTTATCGCCACGCTGCGCGACGACAACAGGGCCTTGCTGCGCTGGCCGCTGCTGGTGGTGGCATCGCTGTTGCCCGGCTACGCGGTTTACGACGCGGTAAAACCATCCCTGGAAAAACCGCTGGAACTGCGCCAGGTACACCCTTCGCCGCCGGCTTCGATCAAGGTTTACGACAAGTCTTTCGACCTCGCCACGCTGGAAAACCCGGTGCGCATGCAGGTACTGCAACAGCTTGAGCAGGACGAGGATGCCGCCTGGGAAAGCTACCGCGAAGCGGTGCGCAAGGGCAGCCTGGTTTACTACGGCAACTGCTTTTACTGCCATGGCGACCAACTCGACGGCAAGGGGCATTTCGCCAGCGCGCTGGATCCGCTGCCGACCGATTTCAGCGACGTCGGCACCATCGCGCAGCTGCAGGAATCATTTCTGTTCTGGCGTATCACTACCGGTGGCCCCGGCCTGCCGAAAGGCGGCATGCCGTGGAATTCGGCAATGCCGGTGTGGCATGAAATGCTGAGCGAGGAGGAAGTCTGGAACGTCATCACGTTTCTGTTCGATTATGTCTCGCAGGTGCCGCGCATGTGGGACCCGGATATCTCCAAGTCCGTCAGCAGAATGAAAGACAGCATCGTCGGCGAGCGCGCAGACATGGGCGGCAAGGAAATCTATCAGCTGCGCTGCGCCGTCTGCCACGGAGAGAGCGGTGCTGGTGACGGCCCGGCGGCGGAATTTCTCTACCCACGGCCGCGCGATTTCACGCTCGGGCTGTGGAAATACAAGACCTCGCCCGGGGATCTGCCGCCACGCGACGCCGACCTGTTCGATATCATCAAGCACGGCCTCGAAGGCAGCAGCATGCCGGGCTGGTCGAAGCTGTTCAGCGATCAGCAAATTGACGAACTGGTGCAGGTCGTCAAAGGCTTCGACACGACCGCAATCTGGGCGCCGGAGGATGCCGAGGACGAGGCCTTCGACGACGAGGGTCATTACCTTAAAGAGGCGCTAGTGATCAATGACGAGGAACCGATCGAGGGCCAGGTTCCTTACTCGGCAGAGTCGGTCGCGCTCGGCAAGGAGATATTCGAGGAAAACTGCCGCAAGTGCCACGGTGAACGCGGCCGCGGCAACCTGACCTCGGGAGAGTTTCTCGAAGACGACTGGGGATACCGGATCTGGCCGCGCGATCTGACCAAGCCCTGGACCTGGCGCGCGACCGAAACCTCGAACCGCGGTGGCGGAAGTCCGCAGGATGAGGCCGAGCGCGAAGCCACCATTCGCAACATTTACCGGCGGGTTTCGATCGGTATCCGCGGCACGCCGATGCCGTCGCACCGCGCAACCGAGGAAGGCGAGGAAGACGCGATCCCGCTCGAAGGCCGCTGGCATGTAGCCAACTATACCTACTCGCTGCGTGAGGACACGACCTGGCCCGGCGAGCGCAACGTGATACAGGGCGTGGAAATGCAGGGTGAGCTGCCCGACGACGTCGGCGACGAGGCCTGGCGCGAAGTACCGCAGAGCACGTTCAGGCTGTTTCCCAATATTATCAAGCAGGATCGCCTGTTCACGCCGCTCAACGACGCCATCAGCGTGCGTACCCTGTACAACGAAAAAGAGATTGCGTTTCTGCTCGAATTCAACGACCGCACCGAAAGCCTGCCGGGTGGAGCGGTGATGTCGCAGTTGCCCGATCAGGACGAGCAAATGTTTTCCGACGCGGTCGCGCTGCAGTTTCCAAAAGAGAGCGCCTATTCAACCGCGCCGGTCGAAAAACCGCTGTATCGGCACGGCGACGCCAAACATCACACGACAATCTGGTACTGGAATGCGGGTTCGGTCGAACCTGCGGCGGAATCCCGCGCGATACTGTTCGACGCCACCGGTCCGAACTCGAAGCTGACCCCGCGCGGCAACGCCGACGACCTGTTCACGCGGGGCGCATGGCAAGAGGGCCGCTGGCGCGTTTTATTCAAGCGTCCGCGCGGCGTCGCCGATAGCGGCGACAATGCGGGCGATATCGTTTTTCGCAAGGGCCAGTTCATCCCGGTGTCATTCGCCAACTGGGACGGCAACAACGGCGAGCTGCGGTCGAAACATACGCAAACCCCGTGGTTCTGGCTGCTGTTGCCGCACGAGACCAACTATAACCTGGTCTACGGAGCGCCGGCCGCTACCACGCTGGCATTCCTGCTGGCGGGGATATTGCTGGTCTGGTACATGCGCCGCAAGCGGCCTGAGCTCGACCAGGCCGGCGCATGAACATCGGCCCGATGTCACCAGTATGTCACTGTCGCGGACGACAATTGCGGCCAATAACCAAATTACCTGGAGGTATCAAATGAAAACACTGCGCATGCTAATTCCTGTCCTCGGCTGCCTGCTCGCTTTCGCCGCGGCGCCGGCATCCGCTGCCAAGTACAAGGTAACCAGCGTTGCGGATGGCGGCAGCATTAGCGGCCGCGTCACGCTGAACGGTGCCGCACCCGAGCCCGAGATATTGAAAGTCGACGAGGATGTCGAAGCCTGCGGCGGCGACCGTCCTTCGGATGAACTACTCGTTAGCGGGAGCGGAGGCGTGCAAAACGTCATCCTCAGAATTGAAAAAATCGCCGCGGGCAAAGACTGGGATCTGCCGGCGGCCGAATTCGCCTACGACCAGAGGAAATGCGCCTTCATTCCGCGGATCATGATAATCAAGCCGCAAATGGCCGGCGCGGTGTTAAACAGCGACAGTGTCGGGCATAACTTTCACACCATCAGCAAGGGTGTGTACAACATCAATAAGAAAATCCAGCCAGGTTCGAAACTCGCGATAACCGACAAAAAGATACGCAAGACCGGGATGGTCAAGGCCAAGTGCGATATTCACTCGTGGATGGGCGGCGCCTGGTGGGTTGCCGATAATCCCTATACGGTGCTCTCCGACGCCGATGGCAATTTCAAGCTGACCAACGTCCCGCCGGGAAAATACTCGATTGCCATCTGGCACGAAAAGCTGGGTGAATCCAAGCAACAGGTCGAGGTCGGCGCCGGCGCCGACACGAAAATGGATGTCGTATTGAAACTTTAAGCACAGTACACCGGGTGCGTAATGACATCGGCGGGATTCAGCCTGACCGATGTCTTGACAGGGGAACCGCGAATGAACGATAACAGCCTTGCAACAATACGACGCTGGCTTGTCGTAATCGCGGTGACCCTGGTTTTCTTCTACGCCATGGATCATGTGTTAATGTCCGCCCAGGGATTGCCGCTGGGCTGGAACCTGGCGCCACAAAATTAACAGTCCGCAGTATCGGGATTAGCGGAATCCTCGGGTCGGTCCGATCGGTGGCATGGTGAGATATCTAGCGCATGTACCCGCCAGACTGAAGGCATGCATCAACTTATTGTCATGGCACGAAACCTGCTAGAATTCCAATGAGGAGGTTTTCGTTTGCGGCAATCATTAACCATTTTGCTAGC
>Ga0224508_10000196_pt1 | contig 63980 bp, 46 predicted proteins | sample SF_Jan12_sed_USG_4_FD_170157 | JGI IMG/M metagenome (GOLD analysis project Ga0224508, IMG submission 170157) | Sediment microbial communities from San Francisco Bay, California, United States - SF_Jan12_sed_USGS_21 | ecosystem: Environmental > Aquatic > Marine > Sediment | place: USA... | reverse complement strand
ATGAAGGGATCCGGCTTCTTTGGATCGGAATTGGAGTCTGAGTAATGCCGTTAAGCGAGTTTGTACCCGACCAAGTGTGGTTGCAGGAATACCCGATTCACTTCGCAGGCTGTGATTTCGATGCCCGCATGGCCGTGATAAGGGTCACCGATTCGGAACTCATGATCCATTCCCCTTGCGAGATCGACTCTGATACAAGAGACGCAATTTCAGCACTCGGAGATGTGGCCTATATCGTCGCTCCAGGCTCCTATCACCATATTTATGTCCCCTCTGCCCAAGCAGCCTTCCCTGATGCGGACACCTACATATGCCCTGGCATCGAAAGAAAGCGGCCTGACCTGGATTTTGATTGGTTCCTCGGTGATCGGCCTCCGGCAGCCTGGGCGGGGGTCCTCGATCAGGTCCTGGTCAGGGGTAATAAGTTCATCTGGGAGGTGGCTTTTTTCCACAAGGCGAGCAAGACGCTGCTGGTGGTTGATCTGATCGAGAACTTTACTGACCAGACCCCCAACGTGAACTGGTTGTTAAAGCTATGGTGGAAGGTCGTCTTTAATATGTGGGATAACCCGAAGCCCGCGCCGGAATACCAGATGGGATGGAAAGATAAGGCGGCAGCACGCGAGTCGCTGCAGAGAATTCTTAAATGGGACTTCGACAAAATCGTCTTGTCCCATGGAGACCTGATCGAAACAGACGCCAAATCAATGGCGCTAGCAGCATGGGAAAAGCCGCTAAGCGCGTCCTGACGATTTCCATCGTCGGGGTAACCGACAGGAAAAAGGCCGGCCCCACGACTGGGACCGGCCTGTTTTCCTGGTAGCGGGGGCGTGATTGATTCGGATCTCCCTAAGGTCGATCCTCACCCCTTCGGGGCGCACTACGTGCGTCCAAAACGCTAACGCGTTTTGTTGCACTGTTCCGACAGGGCCTCAGCGGACCCGACTGAATTGAGCGTCATGTCATAGCTTAAATGACAATTCGCCATACTCCAGAAAATCGCCGGATGATCAAAAGGAGTATGCCAAGCGCAATCCGACGATATTCTGACGATAGTCGCTATTAAACTGACCGCGATAATCGAGTGCCAGGGCGCTGCGTTTTCGGATATAGGCAAACCCAGCTCCGATAACCGCACTTCCGGCGGTAATATTCCGATCGTCGATCCGCAATACAGATCCCGGCTGGCCCGAATAAGCATATGCAATGCTGCCGTCATCGATATCGAAGTCATGGTTGTAGGCGAGCGATGCGTGCCAATCGATCACGCCACTGCGGACATCCTGCAGTCGAACAAACGTTGTGCCGATTTCTCCAAGCAACACGTCTGTCGATTTCTTCTCGAAAACCAGATTGAGACTGTCTACGCCGGTTTCTGCGAAGGCATCCTCTTCGATGTCGAAATAGTACAGAGTTCCGTAGGGCTCCATTTGCCACGTACCGAAATTCAATTCGCGACCAGCGCCAACAAATGCCATCCAGGTATTGCCGTCGTGTTCGCTCATCGCCCAACGTTCGTCAGCTCCGATCTCCAGCAGGCGCCAGTTCTTGAAGGTCTGATCTGTAAAGGTAATACCACCCTCGAGATAGGAGTCGTCCCAGAACCTGGTAGCGTACAGACCAGCGCTCCATGAATAGATATCGCCAATTGCAGACGCCTGCAGTTGATCGATGTCGGTTTCCGAGTAATTAATCATGATGCCCGCGATCACATCTTCGCCGTACAAATGGTCGGCGCCAACCGTGAATCCGGCAGAGTCATGATCGTATTCGGTAAGTCCGTCAACGGCGTCGTAGTCGCCGCTCGCACCGAACGCGGACGCCCATGTCTGTGTCATAAGACGCCTGGATCCGCCGCTATCGACTCCGGTCAGTTCCGGATCATCATCGCGGATTGGACCTGTCTGACCCATCATGTACGACTGTGTAGCGGCGCCGTTAGTCCGGAATTCGCCGGCGTTGTAGGCGAGCACGACCGGCTCATAGGCCGCATAGGGTGCTTTCGTACCGCGACGAACAGCGCGCGCATTGCCGAGATGCGTACGCAACAATTGCGTCGTCTGATGTCCTAATGCAAGCGTGTTCGACGTAAGCGACTCGTAAGAATCCGGGCTAAGGCTTGCCAATGCACGGTCGAATCCCGAATCCATCGACTGCAAAGTCCCGAGCTGCTTCGAGAAGTCACCAACTGCGACACCTGTGAGACCGAAGACATTGTCACCAACCTCGCTGTAGGACGAATTACTCGTTACCGTTGAGAACGCCGGGGCCACCGCGACGATCTTTATGAGATTGTCTTCTTGCTGCAGCTCGAAGCTCAGCAGCGGGCGTGCTTCCGGCAGAGTGACGTCTGTAAACTCATCCACCACACCAGTCGTGGCGCTGACGATAGTGAAGCTCGTCCTGTCAGCGATATAGCTCTCTCCCCGTCTTTCGACGGTTATCGCGCCATTGGCGAATACGCTGCCGATCACGTCAAGCAAGCCTTCGTCGCCATCACTGTGAATGTAGGTGGAGAAAAACCCCGCGCCGTCAAACGTGTAGTCAGAGCTCAGGGAAAGAACGCCACCGTCGATGGTCAGAGAGTTGAGCGTCGCGAGCGGCTGCGTCAGGGAATATGTCCCTTCACCCGACTTCGTCGCGTTCTCGAAACTTATCAGCGAGCTGGTAAATTCTCCGGCGCCCAGTAGCAACAGGGAGTCCATTCCAGCACCAGCTTGCAATTCGAAGATGCCGACACCGGTCTCCATCGCTGTAGGCGTTCCTGTAAGTGTCAGCCAGTCGTCGCCATCACCGAGGTCGATCGAGCCAAATACCGACGAGATGCCACCGAGTGTCAGGGCGTCGTTGCCGAGGCCGAGATCGATGCCAACGTGGCTGGTACCGACATTGTTCTCGAAGATAACCGCCGAGATCGCGCCATAGTTCGCAACGACGTCGTCGCCGTCACCGGTCTGAATGCCGATCGCCCAAAGTGTGTCTTGCGCACCCGAAAGATCTCCGCAACCATTCGCGCTCGCGCAGCCGCTTTGCAAATCAGAAGCGGACACGTCAATGCTGCCGTTATTGATTATCACGTCATTTCCGTCACCGGTACCGATGCCCAATGCCGTGGAGCGCGCGTCTATGCTGATGACGGGCGATCCGACGCCCTTTGATTCGATTCGAATCACATACTCGTCGTTCCGCCGGCTGTCAAATGCCACGTCCGGCATCGCCGTGACGGTGATCGAGCCATCGTTCGTGATCGAATTGTTGCCATTGCCCGTTGTTATTCCGCTGGCGTCGGCGACAAACAGCGTACTTGCTAGCGCGTCCGGCGTGCCTGCTCCGCCGCACCACCAACCGAAGAACCAGATACACACGCCACCGCCCGGACTGACCTCACTGAATGCTTGCGCGGACGGCGTCGCAGTTACCGTGAGACCACCGGTATTAATGACATTGTTGTCGCCATTACCCAGTTCGATGCCTACCGCCCTGGCAATCGCCTCGTCTGTAACGACATGACCTGTGGCGTCCCCGAACACGTCCGCATCCGCACCGACATTGACCACGGTATTCGCGATTGCCTGGACGTTCATGTTCCCGGACATCACGCTGTTATCTCCGTCGCCGAGTTTGACGCCTGTGGCGATCGCCTCAGAGACACCTGAGCCGACGGCGCCACCTTCGCCGCTCAGGCCGTTACCGTTGGCAAAAGCATAGGTCGGGAAGCTCGCCTCGGTAACCTCCACGTTGACTTCGATAGTAAGTCCGTCAAAAGGCATCCAGGTGTACACATCGTCTGTCGGGTCGTCCGGATCGGGACCGGGATCGACCTCAACTATGTAGTACGTCGCACTGACGTCGTCTTGCGAACCGTCGCCGCAGGACTTGCAGGCCACGATCTGACCGTCGGTATAGTTCGCCTGCGCGAGTGGATCGCTCCAGTCAGGCTCGATTTCCACCGCATCGACAACGACCCAACTGTAGTCGTACGTCGGTGGTGTCGGTGGTATTGGTGGGTCTACTGTGTCATCGCCGGGATCGCCAGGATCCGTTTCCACAACGTTGTAGACGTAATGATTGCCAGCGAAATTGACGTCTTCGTCGACGACGCAACTGGCGTCTGTGCAATAGACGATGTCACCCTCTGCGAACAGCGGATTGCCATCCGCATCGACAACGTCCGGAAGCTCCTCGAAGGTCACGGCACGTTGATCTAGGTCTGTTGGCTCGTCGTCCTCACTATTTTCTCCCTGCAGTCGATATACCGTGAGCGTCGTCGTCAGGTCCTTTGCCGTACCCGCCATGGCGGTCACATCGATGCTCTCGTCATCGGCGGTGTCGCTGATTACGAGCGTATCCTCGTTCGCGGCGATAATTCCCGTTGCCGTTGACCGCGCAGTGCTCGCAGCATTGGCCTTGGCATCACCACTAATCGAGACAGTCGCACCGTTCGAAAAACTGAACGCATAGGCGATGCTGGTCGCACTGACAGTCACATTGCCTTCGTTAATGAGCGTGTTGAATCCCGCACCTCCGTCCAGGCCGATAGCGTCTGCCGTCGCGTTGCTGGTCGATGCGGCAGATCCTTCGCTGGTAAATGAGGCCGCGCTGCTCGCTCTGTTTCGCGAGTCGGACACCGTCGTAGCTTCTACAACCGTCGCGCCCCTGGAGACGATTATGTCATCGCCATCGCCACCAGTCATACCGGATGCGCGTACCAATGAGACAGATCTGCCCGTCGCGTCGACATTATCACCGCCGGTGAATGTTGCGTCGGAGCCGGCGATCGCAGTGACAACTGCATCGGCCGAAGCGCTGAGGAATCCGTCGTTAATGAGCTGGTCGTTACCCTCACCCCCGACTATTCCGTCCGCGAATGATTCTCCGCTCAGAAGATTGTCGGATCCGCTGATGCCGCCGAGCGTATAGGAGACCGAATCGGCGTTGACCGTCGTAGCGGCGTTTACTTCAATCACACCGGTGGCCCGGTTTTCGATCACGTCATCGTCATCGCCACCGTCGAGACCCGTGGCCTGCGTGACCGCGCGCGAGCGCGCCGTCGCATCAGATCCGCCAAATATGGTCGTGCCGCCGCCTTCGGAATCGAGATCTGACTCCGCGGTTACGCTAACCTGGCCATCGGTGCGAATCTGATCCTGGCCGGCACCACCCCTGATGCCAACAGCATCCGTCGCGGCTTCGAGCGAGCCGCCGGCGTCGCCAGATCCGCCAAATTCGAATGTGGTGCTGTCCTGGGTCAGCCGCGACCTCGCGAAGACATCCAGCGACCCGAAGCTGTCGATCATGTCATTACCTGCACCACCGGCCAGACCGGTCGCGTTTGTAAACGCGCCGGATCCACCGGTTGCGTCCGCAGATCCGAATATGCCGAGCGAACTCGCGGAGGCGTCACTGAGTGCGGTCGCTATAACCGTGACAGCACCGTCGTTCAATATCTGATCGTCGGCGTCTCCACCACTAATGCCTGTCGAGGTCGTTCTTGCGTATGCGGCTGATTCTGCGTCGACCGCACCAACAAAGCCTATCGACGCCGAGTCCGTCTGCAGCACCGACATCCAGGCGCCACTAACCGGCATCCACTCGGCCGCGTTAATGTCGGCGAGCGGCCCTACCCAGATTCGGCCGGAGTTGACGATAACGTCCGCGCCCAACCCCCCGGAGATACCCACGGCTGTGCTATCCACTTCGGTGCCCGCCTTGGAACTGGCGATACCCTGAACGCTCACGGAACCGCCATCGGCATCACTGATGGACGTGCCATTTACGGCAAGATCGCCCTCATTCAGAATCTGGTCGTCGCCGGCCTCTCCGGCCAGCCCTGTCGCACTGACATTGGCGACGGTTTTCGCCTCGGCACTGGCAAAGCCACCAACAGCGACGGACGCTCCGACGGATCTGACATCTGCCGCGGCCAATAAATCAATCACCCCTGACTCGGCATTGAAAATTACGTCGTCGCCGTCTCCGCCGAGCATCCCGTTGACGTCTGTCGTCGCCACGGAGTTGGCCTCGCCGAGCGAAAAACCGATGCCGGGATTGATCTGGATCGAGCGTGCCACGGTATTTGCCTGTGTCGTGGCGCTGAGATTGCCGGAGTTCGTCAACATGTCGTCGCCGCCGTCTCCACGCAGTCCCGCTGCTTCTGCGATCGCTTCGGCATTGGCGTCACCGACTGCGGCACCGCCGCCCTGTACGAACGAAATGGACTGACCGATCGAACTGGCTGTCGAGGTCAGCGTCATGTCACCTGAATTGTGCACCTCATCGTTGCCTGCACCGCCTGCGAGGCCGGTGCCGATGGCATGGCCGAGCGCACCCGCGCTGCCAATTGCGGCGCCGAATCCCGACACGGCGATACTGCGCGCCCGCGCGTCCGCCACGGACGCCTGGCTTACCGAACCGTCGTTCATCAGGACGTCATCGCCGTCGCCGCCAGCCATCGCGAAACTGTCAGCAACCGCCGCCGCTGCCGATCCGGCAGCCGCTATGCCGGTCAGCGTTACGGCAACCGAGGTGTCCCTCGACTCCGCTGTGGCATTGACGTCAATCGCAGCACCAAGCATATTGGCGAGCGTATCAATGCCGTCGCCACCGCCGATGCCTGTCGACGTGGCCGCAGCCGTGCTGCCGTTATCCAGAAAAGATCCCGCAACCGCGCCGCCGCCGCCCGTCACCGCCACGCTTACACCGTCGGCCTCTGCCAGCGACCAGGAATTGGCAGTTCCTTCGTTGACGATCAAGTCATCGCCCTCGTCGCCGCTCAGTGCCGTAGCATCCGCCGTCGACGTAGCAGCCGCACTTGCGCCAGTTACGCCACCGACAGTCGCAGCAACAGCGGCCGATTTAGCTTCGCTGTGTGCGTCAGCCGTTACAGTGTTCGTATTGCGCAACTCGTCAGCACCGGCTCCGCCGGCGATCCCGAATGCATCGGCATCTGCGGTTGTCCCGCCTGCCCAGGACGCATCGCCGGCGACCGCACCGCCAACGCCGGTAACGGCAACGTTGACACTGGCAGACGTCGCAATCGCATTTCCGGTCACGTCGCTATCATTAATAACCAGGTCATCGCCTTCACCAGCATCGATGCCGGCAGCACCTGCATTTGCGGTCGACGTGGAGATGGCACTGGCAACGCCACCAACCGTCACGGAGACGGAAGTCGATACCGCCGTGGACTCGGCATTCGCCGTTATCGACGAGGCCTCGGGTTCTGGTTCACCCTCAGCAACGATGCCCGAGAGGATGACGTCATTGCCGTCACCGCCGCGAACGCCACTGGCCGTTGCATTGGTGGTCGTGCCGCCGTCCCAGGCAGCGCCAATGGCACCGCCGACGCCAATGCCTGTCACGGCAACGCTCACCGCAACCGCTTTGGTATCTGCCGTGGCTGTCAGATCACCGAGATTTTCGACTCGATCGTCGTCCGCGCCAGCCTCGATGGCAGTGGCACGGGTATCCCCTGATGCTCGCGAATTCGCGCCGCTTACGCCCCCCACAGTAAAACTCACGCCAACGGCATCAGCTATCACCGACGCCGTGCTGTCGATATTGGCGCTGTTGAAAATGGCGTCCGTTCCCGTGCCTGCGCTGATACCAGTAGCCACGGCGTCACCACTCGTACCACCTTCCCATGAACTGCCGCCGGCCGCCGACACACCAAACTTGACGGCTGCTACGCTGACAGAAGTGGCAATCGCGTCCGACGATGCTGTTATCTGGCCCGCGCTGTCGATAACGTCATTTCCCGCGCCAAGATCAATACTGGTCGCATCCGCGTGTGCATTCGAAGAAGAAATTGCGCCGGCGACGCCCTCCAGAGTGAGGGCGACGGATATCCCGGCAACAGTCGCATCCGAGTCCGCGGTTACTTCACCATCGCTGATGACCGTATCCTCGCCACCGCCCAATTGCATAGCGACAGAGCTGCTTTCAGCCGTCGTGCCACCGTTCCACGGTGTCCCGCTTGCGCCCGAGACCCCCGCAACTGTGACAGATACAGCCGCCGACGCAGCATCCGCATCGGAGTTCGCCGTGACGATGCCGGTATTGAGTATTGTATCGTCGCTATCATCGTCGCCGGCGGCGATAGCTGTCGAGTCCGCAATCGATGTCGACGTCGATATGGCACCCGATACACCCGAGACAGCAACGCTGACTGAAGCTGATAGCGCGGTCGATTCGGCGGTCGAGACGACTTCACCCTCTCGGTTCTCGATGATATCGGCGCCGAAACCGGTCTCGATACCCCTTGCACTGGACTCGGCGCCTGTCCCGCCATCGAATATTGCATCGGCCGAAACGGCACCGCCAGCCGCGGTCACAGATACTGTAGCTGTGGCTGCGGTGCTTCTTGCCTCCGCGTTAACCAGTGCAGTATTAAGCACGGAGTCTGCGTCGGCGCCGTCCCCGGTATCTATGCCACTCGCGTCACTCAGACTGGTCGAGGTAGCCACCGCACCCGCAGCGCCTGTCAGTGCAACTGCGACTGCAGCCGAGGCGGCGGTCGAGTCAGCGGTACTGTTAATGACTGCATAATTCTCGACGATGTCGGCACCGCCGCCGGTTTGAATACCACGAGCCGTCGTATCAGACGTCGTACCACCTTCGAAAGCATCTACACCGACGGATACACCGACGGTGGTAAACGTGACCGACGCCGCAGCAGCCAGGCTGCTGGCATCAATATCGAGCTCGCCGTTGTTGATCACCACATCGTCGAAATTGCCGGAGCCTGCATCAATTCCTACAGCCTCCGCATCGCCGCTCGCACTCGCCGACGCAACGGCCAGTCCGTTCAGAGCGACGCTGACCGCCAATGACGTGGTCGTCGCATCGGCGTCAACATCCAGCAGCTCGCCGTCATTTTGGATTGTGTCCGCGCCCTGGCCTGTGTAAATACCCTTGGCCGACGCTTCGGCGCTGGTCCCGCCGTCCCATGAAACAGCGCCCCCGGCTGTCGTGACAGCGACGCTGGTGGTCAACGCGGTGGCTTCCGACAGTACCGTCAACTTGCCACTGTTGCCCACAACGTCGGCAGCATCATCATCGCCGGCATCTATGGCAATCGCGTCGGCCATTGCGGTTGACGCCGCAAGCGCGCCGGCTACTCCCGTGACTGCCACGCTCACGGCAGCTTCCTTTGCATCGGAGTCGGCCTGCGCAAAAATATCGCCGGAGTTCATGATCTGGTCCGCCCCGTTACCCACGTCGATACCGCGGCTGATCGCATTAGATGTTGTACCGCCATCCCATGCCGCACCCGTCGCCACCGCAAACCCGGTGTTGACGACCGACACGCTCAGCGCCGCCGCGTCAGCGTCAGCGATCGAACTCAAAGCGCCGGAGTTGATCACGACATCGTCGTCATCGCCCCCGCTCGCATCTATCGCCGTCGAGTCCGCTTGTCCGGTTGCCGTCGCCGTGGCACCGGCGGCGCCGGTTACCGTGGCCGCTACCGCAACGGACCCGGCGAATGAGTCGGCCAGTGAACTGATCGCGCCGTGGTTTTCGATAGTCTCCCCGCCGCTACCAACGTCGATACCACGTGCTGTTGCAGTCGCCGTAGTGCCGCCATCCCAGACCGAATCGGCGGCCACGCTGACCCCAATGTTGGTGACACTCAGTGACGCGGATGCGGCGTCGGCGATCGCGGTAGCATTCAAGACGCCACTGTTATAGACGTCGTCGACATCGTCACCGGCACCCGCGTCGATCGCGCTGGCATTGGCATTAGCAGTTGATGTTGCCGTTGCGACTGACACACCTGCGCTAGCCGTTACTGCCGCGCTGAGTGATGCCGCTGTCGCATTGGCGTTGGCCGTGACGGCGCCGAAGTTTGTAATTGTGTCGGCGCCGCTCGCGATAGTGCTCGTGTTGCTATAGCTCAGTTCATCGGTGCCGACCGCAATTCTAGTCACACTGGTCTGATCCCCACCGTCTCCGGCGATACCGATTGACGTAGCATCCGCCGTGGTACCCGAGTCCCAAACAGCATCAGCAGCCACTGCGCCGCCTTTCAGTGCTACCGAGACATTTGCGGTTAGCGCGTCTGCGTCGGCAGTACTCGTAATCACACCCGAATTCTCGATTTGATCGTCACCGTCGCCACCGCGGATGCCCGTTGCTTCCGCCTCGGCGGTAGACGTCGAAACTGCAACGCCGACGCCCTTCGGTGAAACGGCGACGGATGCTGTCCCGACATCCGAAATCGCGTGCGCCGTAATTTCACCAGCATTGATAACGACGTCATTACCGGATGCCGCTTGTTCAGTGGTTTCGTAAACCACTTGCGCACGGTCCAGATTTGCTTCTGCATCTACGCGGGTTGTTGTAATACTGCCGCTATCCGCATCGATTCCGGTGGCGGTGGATGTTGCGGTCGTGCCGCCGTCCCAGGCAGCATTGCCCGCCACGCCGATTCCCTTCGCCGTAACCGAGACATTCGCGCCCGCCGCGACGGATTCAGACGTACTGGTCAGCTTGCCCGTGTTGTCAATGACGTCGTCGCCGTTGCCGGATTCGATGCCACCGGCGTGGGCTTCTGCCTCGGCGCGACCCAGCGTCAGCGCCGTGCCGTTACCGGATACGCCGACATTCAAAACAGCCGTCTCGGCGAAACTTGTCGATATCAGCTCGCCGCTGTTGTTAATGACATCGGCGCTATCGCCCGAAACGCTGTCCTCGATCTTTTCGTAGCTGACGACAACACCAAAGTCGTCAAAGTCGATGTCCGTCACTACGTTCGTCGACGTCGAATGATCGGATCCCGCGCTCGAGATACCGACGGCATCGGCGCTGGCGGAGGTGCCGCCGTCCAGAAGCCCGACGGTTGACGAGGCACTGCCCTTTGTCGACACTGAGACGTCAACAGCGTTTGCGGTTGCCGTAGCCGACGTAGTCAGCATGCCCGTGTTGTCGACAACATCGGCGCCGCCGCCGCTGTCAAGACCGCGCGCATTGGCTTTGGCGGTCGAGTCAACATCGGCGCTTGCGCCACCGTTGATCGATACAGCGACGGCAGCTGCCAGGGTTGTCGCCGTCGCCGTGCTGTTGATATCACCGAAATTCGTCAGCGAATCATCCCCGGTCGCCGCCGTGGTTGTATTGGAATAACTGGCGTGGATGCCTGATTCGTCAATCGTGAGATCGACTGCCAGGGAACTGTTGTCAACGCCGCCATCGCCCGCAATGCCGGTTGCTGAGGCTTCCGCCGTAGTTTCAGCCGCGACTTTGGTCTTGGCCTTGCTCTTGTCCGCGGATGCCTTGCCAACACCCGCCGCCACTCCTGCCGATGTCGAGTTCGCGTCTACGATTATCAGGTCGCCGTCGCTGGTAATGGCGTCGTTGCCACCACCGCCGCTGATGGCAGTGGCTTTGCTATTCGCCGTTGCTGCTACGTCCGCATTGGCCGCGCCGTCAATCGTGACCGCGGCACCCAAGGTGCCGCTATTTGAAGTAGCGCTGATTGTCATGGAACCAATCGAGTCGATGATGTCGTTGCCGCTCTGCGCGGTAATTTCACGAAGTAACGACAGGGTCAATCCGCTCGCCCCGATGTCAAGATCGAATGTGCTCAACACATCCTGGCCGCTGTCACCGGCGATGCCGGTGGCTTCAGACTCAGCTATCGCTGCTGCCTTTACTTCAACTTTAGGTTTGGCCTTTTCTTCGGTCATCTGACCGAAACCCACCGCCAGCGCACCAGCGTTTGACGTTGCGGATGATTTCAGACCCTCGGCGTCGGTGACGTTGTTGTCGATGATGTCGTTGCCACCACCGCCATCAATTGCCGCTGCATTAGAGGTTGAAGTTGCCGTGATATCCGTCGAGGCAGCACCGTCGATGGCTGCCGAACCCGCCACCGCGCCGCTGATGGAGTCAGCTATTGCATTGATCGTGGCGGTGTTTGTGACGTCGTCGTCGCCGTGCTGCGCTGTTTCCTGATGACTGCGTGAGATTGTCAGGCCGCTGTCGTCGATCGATGTCGAGAACGTGGTCTCAACATCAATCGCGTTCCCGTCGGCCGCGATACCGACCGCCGTAGAATCACTGGTTACCTTGGCGTCGACCTTTGACTCGGCATCAGTGCCGCCTTGTGAAAACGCGATCCCGATCGCGCCGCCCGACGACGTCGCGTCCGCCGTGATGGCGCCGTCGTTGTCGACGATGTCGTTGCCGCCACCCGTATTGATACCGACGCTTTGCGATGTCGCTGTTGAATTGGCATCAGAGGCCGCAGCACCTTCAGCTTCAATCTGGATGTTCCGTACTACCGTACCGACTCGTGCTGTGCTCGTCGCATTGATGGCGCCTGTATTGAGCACGTCGTCGGCACCGGTACTCGCCGTCGAACTCGTGGTACGCGTATTCGAGATCCCCGTCGCACCCATCGACGTTACGCCCGTAAACTGGGTGCTCTGAGCGGGACCTTCCGCGTCAATGCCGGTGGACGTTGCGGTGGACGTCACATTGGTACTGGTTTCGGTCTTTTGTTTCGACGTCGCATCGTCATCGCCGCCCTGCCCCGCCGCGATCGTCGACCCGACGGCCAACGCCGTGGCCAATGAATCGGCAGTTATATTTCCGCTATTGTCGACAACGTCATTGCCGCCACCGGTTGATATGCCACGACTACTGGCGGTCGTTTCTGCATTAAGCGTCGCCTTCACCGAGCCGCTCGCGGTGACGCTTGCAGAGACGGAGGTGGCGTCACTCAGCGCTTGCGACGTGCTCGTTATGCTGCTGGTATTCGTGACTGTGTCGTTCCCACTGGTCGCCGTTTCCGTCTTATCGCGCGTGATCTCCAGTGCGCCGTCCACGAGCCGGGTCGTAATATCCGAGTCGCTGCTCGTACCGTCGCCATCCGTGTCAATTCCCGTCGACGTAGCCTCGGAACTTGCGCTCGCCTCCAGGTTGTTCTGAATTTCCTCGTCGGGATCAGTGTCTCCGGACGCCGTAACATTGACGGCCACGACGCCGCTGGTTGCGGTGGAATTCGTCGTGATCGCCTCGTTGCTCGTTACCTGATCGTCACCTGCGCCAGAGTTTATGCCAGTTGCGTTCGAACTGGCATTGGACTCTGCGTTGGTCGTCACAGATTCGGAAAAATCCGCATTCACGGGCGCGGCGACGCCGCCGGTTCGCGACGTCGAAGTGCTGGTTATGGTCGAGGAACTAACTACGACGTCGTTTCCGTCGCCGGTATCGATACTTGTCGAGTTGGCCTCGGAATTGATCGATACGTCTACTTCGTCACTGCCTATCTCTGCTGACGTGATGTCAACAGCAACGACCGCCTGATAAGCGACGTTCGACGTCGCCGTGGTCGTATTCAGTCCTGAGCTGTTGACTATATCGGCGCCATCGCCAGTATTGATGCCGATACTGCTTGCCGTATTCTCGGATCGCGCAGGACTATTAATGATCCCGGCCAGGATACTTGCGGACGCGTCGATATCCGCGTCGACGGTAACAGTATCGTCGCCATCCTCGCTATCGACAACGGTGCCCGTCGCGGTGGTGGTCTCGCTGATCGCGCTCAGCACTTCGCCGGTCGCGGCATTTGCCGCAGCATTGACATCCAGAACGTCGTCTCCATCCGTGCCGGAGATCGTCGTGACCGGAACATCCTGATCCGCGAATGCCAGATGAGAAACTATCAGACTTACTACGACCGCCAGAAATGGCTGCCGCAGAGAAACCGTCGTGCGAGATCGACTCGTATGCATCTTAACCCCCAGTACACATCAACGACTTAAGTTGCGTCGGATGTGGTTATGACCGAGGGCCAAAAGAACAAGAACGATGGATCTGCTCAGGTTTGGTCAGCGACTCGGACGTATATTCCAGAGTCGTCCATGTACTCCGGCATCGCGGAGCGGTAGTTGAATGGACGCGTGGCGGTCCCAGATTTAATGAAGAGCCAATGGTCAGATTTATTTCAGCACGGTTGCCGCCGGGCGCCATTCATGGTCCCGCAGCGCGCTTGTTGTTACTTATTCTCAGTCTAAAGTTATACGCGGTCGACCGATATTACGCTAATGTTAATTTAAGATGTCTTTGAAATCGTACAGTTAATGTCATGAAAACCGATGATTATTGTATGTATTCCCGGGTAACGGACGGGCAACTGTCGCTATCATCAATACGCTCCCATCAATAAGTGAGCAACATGTATATCTTTGGTAGCGGGGGCAGGATTTGCCTTCGCCCCTGCGGGGCTCAGTTAGTCTCGACGTCTGTTAACCGACGCTCCGCGTCGGGGCGCCTCGGCTGAACCTGCTTCCTCCCTGGCTCAATTCCTGCCCTAGAAAACAAAAAGCCGGACCCCATTGGGGCCCGGCCTTTTTGTTTGGTCGCGAGGGCGCGCTATACGAATTATATGCAGATCGATATCGCGCCATTCCCGCTAGTCGCCTGATGTTCGCGTTCGCCGAAACGAACATTGCCCGGAGGGACATACCACCCGCGAACTAGAATGCTTCGCCAACAGAAATGTGGATCGAGTCGCTGTCCTCCGCCCAAGCGGGAACCTCAATGTCGATGACTGGCTCAGTAGCGTGGATGTACAGGCCTAATACGAAACGCCCGGCGTCTTGCGAATGTAGCTATCGTCTGCCAGCAGGGTCAATACGAAATCGGCGACGTCAGCACGGGAGATCTTGAGCTTGAGCCCCTTTTCAGTCGCCGGAAAGCCGTGGCGGTAATCACCGGTACGTTCGCCGTCGGTGTAAGCCGCTGGACGGACGATCGTCCAGTCCAGCCCACTTCGCATTACATGGTCTTCTTGAGAGACATGATCGGCGAATGCCGCGCGTAGCAGCATGCCAAACATGACGTACTTCCATAGAAAATTCAGATTGCCGCGGCTGTCGCCTACGCCAAGGGTTGAGAGGCAAACAAGCCGCCGCGTGCCACTTTTTTGCATTGCCTGAATGATATTGTGAGTACCCGTCGAGCGAACTTGACCTTTGCTGCCTGCGCCCAACGCAATCAGGACAGCATCATGATCCGCCACTGCCCGATCGACGGCCACCGAATCCATAACATCGCCCTCGAGAATTTCGAGGCTAGCGTGACTAATCGCCAATTTCGATGGATCGCGGGCAAATGCGGTAACTGAATGTCCCTTTTCAAGTCCTTGCGTCACCAGCTCACGACCGATCGTGCCGGTCGCGCCAAAAATTAGCACTTTCATGTTTCTCTCCCGCTAGGAGTAAGAATGTGTTTGGTCGCTTCGATGGAGATCGCGCGTCCTTTCAGCTCAAGCAGCCGAACTTCGCATCAATCCGCCCGCGTTGCCGGGAATTTCCATCTGAAGTCGCAATGCGCAGCGCCATCCGCGATGGTTTGTGTGCGAACCAGCTCGACGCCCCATTCGCGCGCCATGCGGTAGTCCAGGTTTCCCGCCGCAGGCTCGGTGAGCTCGGGAACGCCTTGGTCCTTGAAGTAGTCGGCGAGTGGACAACGGGTCACGTCAAACGCCATGCCTGTCTCCGAGGGGAAATGCCGATGACAGAACGGAGAGGTGAAGAAGCGCCGGGTCATCATACCCAGCAGCCATCTGACCCTGGTTTCTCGTTTGGCGCTGCGGAGCCGTGAGAGTTTGAACAATGCAGCCGGCACGGGTTGAAAAGCGTCCCACATGATCGTCTCGACGAGCACGGCGGCCTCGGCTTGGTTCATGCCGTGTTCCTGCACGGCTCGATAGAGCGCGCAACTCCATTCCATGTATCGCATCATCAGGTTTACGCTGGCGCTGTGGCGGGGGCGGTTGGGCGCCAATCGGGATTGCCACGAGCGCGTTGAGCGCCAGACTTGCGCCGACTTGTCCGGAAAATGTTCCTTTAGTCGATAACTAGCGGCACGCCGAAAATTAGCGTCCGGTGCGTACCACCGAAAAAGTCCAATGCTCATATTCCGTCTCCCATGCGGCCAACTCTGTAATATTTAACAGCCTGACGCTACGACCGACCCTGACTTTGGTCTGGTTTGCCTTCATCGTGGTAGCTACGATTAACGCAGGACGACAGAAATCGTGTCAATTCTGGGATGTACCTAACAGGCGCCAGAGCCTTTCTATGCAGCGTTCCTTAGAGTGTCATCACCAATTCGACGCCTCTCACGCCCATTGATTCAGGCGTTGTTTCCCAGAGCTCGTGACTGCCAGTCGCCCCTCCCCTGTCAACCAACCGTTCTCTTTCAATTCCGACAGTGACCGCTCAATTCGCTCATTGGTTCTGGTCGATTGTTGACCCAGACCGATTGCCCGTGCCGCCGCGATGTTGTTGAAGTCAATAGCCTGGCGGGCGCGATCTATCAATTCGGAACGGGAATCGACCCCTTGTTTCTCTACCTGGTAAAGCATCCAATCGCGCAATTGCGCGCCACGGAACTGCTCATACTGCGCGGCAATCCCCAATTCGAAGCGGGACAGATCGATCTCCTCCTCCCCGAAAGAACGTATTGTCTCGACAGCAAGCTCGAGCGCGCTCTTGAGGATGAGTAGCGCTATGGCAAGTCCAACCACGGTATCGAGCAGCGGAAATTCGAGATAAGCGGCCACCAATCCTGCAATAACTCCGCCCGAGATGATGACGTGATTGCGAGAATCAACCGATTGTGTAATCAACGCCATCACGCCACTGTGCAGGCCCACGTAGCGTTGATATGCCCACAGCATCGCGCAAATCGGTGCCGAGAGTATCGCTGCCAGGAAGGCAAACCAGTCGATTGTGAGCTCTGATGGGATGAAAAAGCGTCGCAGCGCCTCGTAAAGAGTGAAACCGCCAGTTGCGAGCATCAGCAGCACCAGGGTGACGTTCGCACCGCGCTCCCGGTCGAAACGAATTCCCGCATAAACCACAAGGCTGGATATCGCGTCGAGAAGTGTGTCTGCTGCATCGTTGATCAGTGCGACGCTGCCGGAGAGAATTCCGGCAGGCAGTTTCAGTGCCGCTAGCCCCAGGTGTACTCCAAGCGTAACTTTTGACACCGTCTGTGGCTGCAGAGACCTGCGCAGCAATGCGCCGGTCTCACCGAGTTCCGATAGTCTGGCCTCTACCTCCTTGCGACCCCCTGGCGTCAGCGCGTAGCGCCCCCCTTCAAGAGAGACCCAGCCTTGATCTACCGTCGCTTTGAGAAGCCCTATCACGGTCTTCATCCGCTTTTGGCCCAGACGCTCACCCATTCGCAAGAAACCGAGCGCCTTCAAATACGCGTAATAACGATCCGTGATCTCCGCCAGCGTCCCGGAACCGGCCAGCAAGGTCGCCGCCACTCTTGCGCTCTTGACGTGATGTCTGTGCCGCTGGTCTCCCTTAGCCATCTTTACGAATTACCTATGCCGCCCGGGCCACGATCCCCAGGAAATCAGGCGTCGGCTGTAATTTAGCGCCCGTAAGGTCTCCAGCCATCTGGTCAACTGCGAAACCCGCGGCCTGCAATTCTGCCTCTATGCGCTCCGGGGAGAAGTACTGGTACCAATTGTAAACCTGCCAGGTTTCATCGGGTTCCACGATCACGTATCGATCCAGAGACAATTGCTGCTCGGCATATACGAATGTTCGTTGAATACCGACGTACGGACCAGGCGCCCAGAAACCGTCCATCATCCTGTCTTCAATGATAGTTGCTTCTTGTTTTTGATCGAATGAACCTGGCCCGGCGACATCGAAAACGATTCGACCACCAGGATTGAGCATGTCCCGCATTCGTCGCAATAGCAGTTGTCGCTGTTCCGGCGACAACGCGCACAGATCGGTGTAGATCAGCGTCACCACATCAAAACCAGTCGGCAGATCATCGACAAGGTAGTCAGCGCTAATATATTGGATTGTGCTCGGACCCTGAGTCTTTGCGTAGTCAATTGAAACTTCAGAAAAGTCAACGCCCGTGACATTTGCGCCTTTGGACTCGAATCGTTGAGCATAGAGACCCGGGCCGCAACCCAGGTCACACAGGCTTTTTCCGGACAATCCCAGCTGGGTATCGATCCATTCAACGACGCGATCAATCGAGTCATATGTCCGCGATGCAAGATCGGTTTCCTGGCTGAGGTGATAGGCAAGCATTTGCTGCGCCAGATGCGGCCGAGTCCATAACTCTTTCACGGTGTAGCGAGAGAACGGCTCGGGCCGTCGCGAGACATTGCTTAGCATGTCATACATTTCGATTCATTACGTCCGTTAGGACGCGAGTCTCCTCACGTCACAAGGTTGGCCGCGCAGCGGCGACGATCCACTCACAGGGTCGATCAACTTGTCGTTGATGATCAGATTAAGATTACTCCCGTCTGAGCTGATCGGATCGTAGTCGGGAAGACTGAGTTCGTCGCATCCTTGCCACCAGCCTTCTTCTCCCGTGACAACCTTGGGATCGAGATACTCATCCAGCTTGACCCTGAGTCGAATAGAGCCAGCCGGCGTGCACAATTCTGCCCAGGCGCCCTCTTTGACACTCCTCTGCCTCGCCGTATCCGGGTGCATGTAGAGGTACGGCTCGGGTACCTCCTGCCGTAAGGCTGGGACTGACCGATATGAGCCATGGGTATAGGCAGCTGACTTCCCCGACGTAAAAAGCAATGGAAACTTGCTGCGGTCCACGCTGGTTCTCTCTTCGGGCTCTTCGTATTGTGGCAGCGGATCGTAGCCATGTTTTGCGAGGGTCAACGAGTAGATCTCGAACAGCCGCGACGGAGTATTGAATCCGTTGCTGTGACCGGTATCCGGGTTGGATTTCGCGTACTTCACATACGACGGCTCGAGCTCGAATGAAATGCCTCCGGGCTCCTGTCGCAAGTCGTCCATGGTCTTTTCGACACGCGACAGCATTTCGTTCATCCCGGCTTCGATGTCGCCCTCAAAGAACGCATCACCTAGTCCGAGGCGCACAGCCAGATCGAACATGACGTCGAGATCGGAGCGGCGCTCGTACTCGGCCGCCACAACCGCACGTCGAATTTGTAAGTAGCCCTTGTCTCTCCAGTCCATCTTGCCGACGAGTTCGCTCTCCCACGCCGATGCCGCGGGCAACAAAATGTCCGCGAATCGAGCCGTCGGATTCTCGTAACAATCGATGTGGACGTAGAAATCGAGATTCTCAAGCGACGACGCGCCGCTGGCCGTGTCGGGGTTGGAGCAAATCAGGTTCCCGCCCCAGCTCACAAGGGCTTTGACGGGGTAAGGGTCCTGCTCGGTGATCGCTTTGTACACGTCGTAAGCCTGGACCGCCCCTGCGCCGAACCAGCCGGGACCACCTGCCGGCCCTAGCGGCCGCTGTCCAGCTCCCAACCGCTTGCCGGATGCGTCAGCCGGCAAGAACTGCATACCGGCCATCATCTTCATGGGCACACGGGGAAAAAGCACCATGCCGCCCTGTCGATCGAAATCGCCAGTAAGCCCGAACAGAATGCAGGCCGCGCGATTGGTTTGCATTGCATCAGTGTGCTGCTCCACACCGTTCCAGGTGTAATAGCAAACTGGGCCGGACGTGCCGATTAGCTCGGCCGCCATTGCGATATCAGCCTCCGGTATGGACGTTAATCGCGATGTGTGCTCGAGCGTGAACGGTGCAACCAGCTCCCGCAATGCCGAGAACACGGTGCGGCAATGAATTTCTCCTCCTGCGGCAAGTGGAACTTTAAGCTCGCATTCAAGCTCGGGCGCTACAGGCTCTGACTCGTAGGAAACCATCGCAGGATCGAAGATCGCGAGTTCTCCGTTGGACGCATCTCTGGCAACGTAGCGCTGTGTGTCCGAATCGGGGCCGCCCAGATCTGCTGCAGTCAGCAGCTGTCCGTTATCGCTGCGAATCAGGAATGGGGCATTGGTCCACTTTGTCAGAAACGATTCGTCGAAATAGCTTTTCCCTATCAGCCGGTTGATCAGCCCCAGAGCCAAAGGTAGATCCGAGCCAGGTTGTACTCGCAGCCATGAATCTGCCTTACGCGCAGCTGGGATTCTGCGCGGATCGATCACGACAAGCTTTGCGCCGCGTTCAACCGCGGCATCAATATCGCGGGCATGCCGCGGATGCGTGCTGTGTGGATTGGTACCCCATAACAAAATGCAACGTGCATGATCGTAGTCCGGTTGCGGCATGCCGACCCCATACGTGAACGCGGAGCCTTCATCCCTATGCCAGTTGCACACGTGCGTCGTCATCGCAATGTTTGGCGATCCGAACGCGTGCGCCAGGCGCATCAGCCACAAGTGGTAATCGGAAGCCCCGCTGCCACCAGGTGCCGGCCGATAGAAAACGACCGATTCCGCACCGTAAGATGCCTTGGCGTCGAGCAACTTCTTCGCCACAGTGTCCAGCGCCTCGTCCCACGAAATGCGTTCCCATCCAGGGTCGGCGGCAGACTTGGGGTTTGTCCGCTTCATCGCGTAGCGGAGACGCTCGGGATCCATGACAAATTGCGGTGCCGCCGTCGCTTTAACGCAAATCGTTCCGCCGAGCGGATGCTCGGTGTCGGGAATTACATCGACAAGTCGCCCATTCTCCACCCGGCAGTCAACTGGGCAGCGAACGGAGCACATCAGGCAATACGTCTTTATTCTCTCCGCCTTGGTGCTGTTGGGGGTCTGATCGTGTCGCGCGTGAACCTGGGTCATACCTACCCCTTCCGCGATCATCGGATTTCTTAAAGCATAGACTGAAACGGCAGCGATCGGAGTCCGTAGTTGCCGAACGCTCCCTTATCGGGCAAGAAGAAGGCCGGCCCCACGAATGGGGCCGGCCTATTTTCCTGGTAGCGGGGGCCCGCTTTGCACTGTTCCGACAAGACTGACACGCATCCGCCTTAGATAAGGTTGCTACAGGATGGGTTGAACCATCAGGACTGTCCATTAACCCGGTTAGGATGCCAGATCCAAAACACGACAGCCATCAGGAAGATGAATGGAACGTCGGACCACATGTGGGCGTGTTCGTTCGGGTATAAGAAGGACTGGGGCACCATCACAAGACCGTGCAACACGCTGGACAGGATGCCGAAGTCGAACAGGGCAACGTTGCGACGAGGGTCTTTGGCGCCCCGGATCAACAGGATGCCGAAGGCGACATACAGCGCACCCAGCATGTACAGGTAAGGATGCAGGCCATCGTACGGCGAAGGCGCGTGAGCCGGCCCAATGTAGGGAAAGCCCTCCGGCGCCGCGCCCCACATGAACCCCGGGGAGTAGATGAACACCATCGGCACGAGGCCGACGACCAACAGCCAGCCCAGGATACGCATCAGGCTGGCTGATTGGCGAAGGTGCTTTTCTTGCTGGTCGTCGCTCACGTCAGTCTCTAGGGCGTGTACCAGATGGGCGAGGTATAGGCGCGGTCCTGCGTGGTCATCCTCACGTCGTCTGGCAAATCGATACCGAAGAACTTCGCATCATAGGCCGTCCAGCGGGGTTTCGGAATCTCGATGACGCGTACGTAGTAAAAGGCGCGCTGATCGGGATCGAAATCCGGATCCACCCAGTGAGCTGTGAGCAATGGATCGCCGATCGTGTTCGTGTAACTCGCGTCGGCGACATCCACCGTACTGCCGACCTCGCGTTCGCAGCGACGATTAACGATGGCGCGGTCGTCAGAACAGGCGACGTCGTAAATGCGCTCATGGGTCTCGTTGCCGTCGAGCCAGCCCTTGATGACCTGGACGCGGTCGAGATTGGCATTGTCGGGATCCCGCAAGGCCCGGATCATGAAACTCGGCGCCTTGCCGTCCGGTCCGTTAGTGAGATCGCCGCCCATAGGGACGCCCCGGGCATAGCCGGTGCGGGCGAAGTCGTGTCGCTCAACCTCGTCAGGCTCGAAATCCCAGCCGCCGAAGATCCGCACGGTCAGGCGGCTACCGGTGGTGGCGTAGACCTCCTTGCGGGCCAGGGCGTCAAAAATCGCTTCGCGCGTGTTGTCTTTCGCCCAGACCGCGGCCAGCCCTGCGGCGCTCAGTTCCCAGTCGCTCACAAGAGCATCGCCGGTCTCGCTGTCGCGCACGAACACCGCCGAGCTCCGCTCGGCCGAGGGCTCCCCATTCGGAAGCTTGCCGAACCAGTTGTCCTCGCGGGTGGTGGACAGGCTGACGTGGCTATCGGTGCTGCCGATCATCCCGTACTTGAAGGGATTGGCGCCAAGCTTGTCCTCCAGCCGGAGCCCATTCATGAGTGTCGAACGGGCGTATTCGTACTGCAGCTGCCCATTTTCCTTGGGGTTCCCAAAGGAATCGCCAAAGTCCCAGGTCTCGAAGTCCGCGAACTCGTCTACCGGCGACAGAAAAGCATGCGTCTCGCCGTCGCCTTTCGCCTGGGTAACTTCCAGCAGGGGTTCCCAACGAGCGCGACGCTCAGCGTAGTCCCGGGTCATTCTCTTACCCTTGACGGTCTCCGCATACATTTGGCCGTTGCTGAGGTTACCGTTGTGGGGGATCGCCAGGACCTGGCCGCCGGTGTTCTTCTCGTAATCGGCCATGAACGCCCAGAGGGCTTCGGGGTCTCCGCTATCGAAAGCGCTGAAGGGAAGAATCTGCTTCACCCGATCGGGCCCGTCGCGAAAGACGACGACCCGGTGCAGGTTGGCGCCTGCCGGGCCCGAGCCGCCTTTCCCACTGCTGACCGTTGACCATTCGTAGCCGTTGAGAGCCGTGAAGGTACCGGGGTCGTTGTATTCGGAGGCGATGTCAACGACGTCGTCCCAGACGGAACGTTTGACCTGGGGGTTATCGAATTTCGGTACGCCGGAAACGAAGTCCTGCTGCATGGAAACGACTGCTTGCCAGGCTTCCTCCGGGCTCCCCTGCATTTGCGCGTACCACTCCTTGCCGATGTCGGTTGCCAGCAATGTGGGGTCTGCCTCGTTAAGAAGCTTGGCAATACCGAGATATTCCGCGTGGTCCGTCACCACGAGGAAATCCAGCGGCCGGTCCAGCTTTACCGGCTGGCCGGTGTTGGAGGTGACCGCCTCGCCCCGGGCAAACCGAAAGCTCACTTCCGGGCCGTTATTGTTCCCGATCAGGCCGCTGTCCACCGATAACGACGTATGGTGGTGCATATCGCCGAAGAGCACGCGCTGCGGGAAGTGTTGATCCACGTAGGGGGAATAGGATTTCGGCTGCTCGACCACCTTGCCCTGGTCCAACGTTCCAGTATCTTGTGCCAGTGACACACCTGAAAAAACACAGAGGGAAACAGCAGCGAGAACAGATTTCGGAAAATTCATTTCGGCTTCCTCGTTGTTGCAACATTGACCAGTTGGGCAATGTGCGTGCGATATTTCGTAATTCCATTTTCCAGCATGGACCCACATCGAATATCGAATTTGCGCAATAGTAGTTAGAATCCCTTACATGAATCAGGCGACCCAGAACTACATCAGAAGCATTCGCCTGACCAACATTCTCGATCTCCAACGCATCGCGCGTGGCGTCAACATGGACATCACGCAGCTCGATGCAGGCTCATTTGAAAGCGACGTCTCGCAGTTGAAGGTACGCAACGTACTGGCGAGCCTCATTACATCTAACCAGCGCCTTCGCTTACAGGGCGCTGTGAACTTCCTGACCGTTTCTTTCATGTCCCACGCGTCAGGGTCGCCCACGTGGCATGGCATCTCCTCAAGTTCGAGTGACGTACTCGCCGCCAACGCAGCCGAAAACTTTGACCTGGTCGTTCCGCCGGGAGTTGCGGCGTTCTGCATCTCGGTCATTGGCGACGCCGAAGTGACACTCAGGAATCTCGGGGGACCGATACTCGCCGATAAGCTCCGCAACACGGTTCGCCCAATTTCGTGCGATCCGGATGCGCTGCGTGAGATTGAAGCCTGGCTCGCCAAACAATTTGACGGTTTTGGAGGTGACTCTGAAATCAAAAGTGGGCGGGCATTGGAACTCGAACAGGAGTTCATTCGCCGACTTGCGGCGTGCCTGCGAGCTAGTCAACCATCGTCGAGCAAAGAAAACCGATCCAGCTCCGCGAGAATCGAGGCCGCGCGCCGTGTTGAACAGCATCTCGTGGACCATCCCGCGATTCCGCAAACCATTGACGATCTTTGCCGCGTTGCCGGCACCAGCCGTCGCACGCTCGAGTACGCGTTCAGGGATTACTTCGGCACATCCCCCAAACGGTTCACCAAGGTACTCAGGTTGAATGCGGCACGCAACGATCTGTTGCGTGGCGATGTCAGTACAGCAAAAGTCGTGGAAATTGCTTCCGGTTGGGGCTTCACGCACATGGGTCAGTTCTCCTCCGACTATCGCCATATGTTCGGGGAGAAACCAAGCGAAACGCTGCATCGCATTCCTGCGCACCGCGGAGCCTGATTTACCCTGGGGCAGGATGGCATTCGGCCGTTGCAGGATTGATTCGAACCTCCCTATGGTCGATTCTCACCCCTGCGGGGCGCACCAGGTTCAAACATCTTCCCATTGCCAAGAATGAAAAAGGGCCCCTAAAAGGGACCCTTTGTCATTTGGTAGCGGGGGCAGGATTTGAACCTGCGACCTTCGGGTTATGAGCCCGACGAGCTGCCAGACTGCTCCACCCCGCATCGGCAGGAACGGGATACTACTGACAAGTTAGCGCATTGACAAGGCAATTTGAGTGCAAAGTGTCCACAACCAGCCCGGGACGATGCCGAGGGCCAGAACCGCGACACCATTGAGGCTCAGCACCAGACGCGTATCGGTGCTGGCCTGCAGCACAGCCTGATCCTCACGCGGCTCGAAGTACATGTACCAAATGACCCGAAGGTAATAGAACGCCCCTACGACGGACGCAATAACCATCAGCACGGCCAATCCCGCATAACCCGAACTCAGGACCGCGTCGATGACATTCAGTTTGCCCAGGAAGCCGATGAATGGCGGAATGCCAGTGAGGCTTAACATCAGGAACATCATCATCAGCGCGAACCACGGACTGCGTGCGTTGAGCCCTTTGAAATCAGCGAGGTTCTCGGCCTCGAACCCCCTGCGGCTAAGCAGGATGACGATACCGAACGCTCCGGCCGTCGCAACGACGTACGTCAGCGTGTAGAAAAGCGCCGCAGCATACCCTTTGTCCGTGCCACAGAAAATGGCGAGCAATATAAACCCGACATGCGCGATCGCCGAATAGCCGAGCATGCGCTTGATGTTAGTTTGTGCTATCGCGATGACATTACCGACAAGTAACGACAGCACGGCGACAACCATGATCATGTCGGCCCAGACATCCTGAAGACCGCCGAGACCATCGACGAGAATTCGCAAAGTAAACGCGAGCGCCGCGAGCTTTGGCGCCGAAGCGATATACAGCGTGACTGGCGTGCGTGCGCCCTCATAAACATCAGGCAACCACATGTGGAACGGCACTGCACCGAACTTGAAAGCGATACCGACGATCAAAAACGCGAGACCAAACCAAAGGGGCAGACTGTTCAGGTCGGGATTCGCGGCGATCGCCGTCGCGATTTCATCAAACTTGAGCGTACCTGTTACGCCGTAAATCCAGGAAATGCCGTACAGCAGCGCACCCGACGCAATGGCACCCAGCACGAAGTACTTCATGGCCGATTCGGCTGCGGTCGCATTGTTGCGATCAATTGCTACCAGTGCATACAGCGACAGCGCGAGCGTCTCGAGTCCAAGGTACATCGTTAGCAGGCTATTGGCTGAAGTCATGATCATCATGCCGAGCAGCCCGAACAGGCCAAGCAGGTAGTACTCACCCTTATGCAAATCGTTCGCACGCAGATAGTCTCGTGCGTACAAGAACGCAATCGCAACGAATCCGACAGCCGTTAGCTTGAGAACCTGTGACAGCGGATCGCTGACATAGCTGCCGTCGAATACCACCACGCGCTCAATGGGCGCCGTCGCAACAAGAGACCAGGCAGTCAACGCGAGTGCCGCAATGCTCATCCAGAACGTCATTACACGGTGCTCGTCATCCACAAACAGATCGGCAATCAGCACCACGCAGATCAGACCCAACAGGGTTATCTCTGGTGCAGCTGATATGTAGTCCGTCAAATTCATAGCAAAACCTGTCAGAGCTTGGACTGCCCTACCTGTTGAATCAGTTGTTCGATGGTTGCGTTCATCATGTCGACGAGCGGTGCCGGCCACAGCCCAACAAGCAATACTGAGATTGCGAGGACTGCGAGGACGATGAATTCGCGCTGATTCAGATCCTCGAGCGCAGCAACGTTGTCGTTGGCCACTTCACCATAGAGCACCCGCTTGACCATCCACAGTGTGTATGCGGCACCGAGAACCAGCGTCGTTCCGGCGAGGAATGCATACCAGAAGTTGGCCTTGAAGCTCGCGATAATCACCATGAACTCGCCGACGAAGCCTGATGTTCCCGGGAGACCGGCGTTGGCCATCGAAAACAGCACCATGAATGCCGCGAACTTGGGCATCGTGTTGGCCACACCGCCGTAGTCAGCAATCTGCCGGCTGTGAACGCGGTCATAGAGAACGCCGACACACAGGAACATTGCGCCTGAGATCAGCCCGTGCGACACCATTTGCACCATGCCGCCGGTCATGCCGAGTCCGGCTCCGGTGCCCGAACTGATCGACCAGAACAGGAAGAAGCCCAGGGTCACGAAGCCCATATGCGCGATAGACGAATAGGCAATCAGCTTCTTCATGTCCTTTTGCATCAAAGCTACGAAACCGATGTAGACGACAGCGATGAGTGACAAGGTGATGACGAAACCCGAAAAGTACGCGCTGCCGTCGGGAACTATAGGCAACGACAGGCGCACGAACCCATAGCCACCCATTTTCAACATGATGGCTGCCAGGATTACCGAGCCGCCAGTCGGCGCTTCGACGTGAGCGTCCGGCAACCACGTGTGCACCGGCCACATCGGCACCTTGACCGCGAACGCGAGCAAAAACGCGATGAAAATCAGCTTCTGTGCCGTCATGCCGAGCGGCACGTTCATGAACCCGAACAGATCGAAGCTGCCCGTCTGACCGTACAGATAGATGAATGCGACGAGCATCAGTACCGAGCCGAGGAATGTGTACAAAAAGAACTTCAGCGTCGCGTAAATACGCTTCTCGCCACCCCACACACCGATGATCAGGAACATCGGAACCAGCATTGCCTCCCAGAACACATAGAACAACAGGCCGTCGAGCGCGCAAAAGACGCCAATCATCAGTCCTTCGAGAATCAGGAAGGCGGCGAAATACTGTGCTGGGCGTACCTTGATCGTGTCCCAGCCGGCGATAACGACTAACGGCGTAATAAACGTCGTCAACAGGATCAATGGCGCCGAAATACCGTCGACGCCGAGGTAATACCAGACGTCCAGTGCCGGTATCCAGCTCGCCCGCTCAACGAACTGCATGGCCGCCGTCGCGTTGTCGAACCATTTGTACAGGGCAATACTGAAGACGAACGTCAGCACCGTTATACCCAGCGCGGCAACGCGCATCGTGATCGATCTTGATGAATTCACATCGTTGTCGTCACCGATAACCAGCAACAGAATTCCACCGGCGATCGGCAGCCAGATCAGAATACTCAGGAGAGATTGCGAGAAGTCCATGTCCGTTCCTGACCTACCTGAACCAGATAAGCCAGCTAAGCAGCATCGTCAGACCGATGAACATCGCGAATGCATAGGTATACAGATACCCCGTCTGTATCTGTCGCATGACTCCGGCGAGTTTGCCAATCGAGTTCGCCGTGCCGTTGACGAGTACACCGTCTATGACGAGTTGGTCCCCTTTCTGCCACAGGAGATTGCCAATCGAGCGGCCTGCCGCTGCGAACCCCTTGATGTACAGATCGTCCATGTAGTACTTGCGGTCGAGCAAGGTGTAGAGGCCCGATACCCTGTCCTTGATCGTCGCAGGAATGTCAGGACGTTTCAGGTACAGGAACCAGGCTGATAAAGCGCCGCCAGCGGCCAGCCAAAAAACGGGCGTCTGCACCGAATGCTGGAATAGCGCCAGGCTGCCATGGAAAGTCTCACCCATATGCGCAAGGACATCATGCGCGGAGCTAACGACAATCGAATCCCCGAAGTAGTTGTTGAACAGAATATCCCTGACCGTGAACCAGCCGATGATCGCCGAAGGAATTGCCAGCAGCACCAGCGGCACTGTCACCACCCACGGGGATTCGCGAACATGCGATTTGGTCTCGGCGTCCATGCGCGTTTCGCCGTGGAACACGAGGAAGAACATGCGGAACGTATACAGCGCTGTTACAAACACACCCAGCAACACGCTCAGGTAGGCGATCCAGTAAACAGCGCCCTGCCCGTGCCAGTGTGATTCCTTGACGGCTTCGATCAACAGGTCTTTGGAGAAGAAGCCGCTCGTCCCTGGGAAGCCGATCAATGCGAGCGAACCGATCAGTGCTGTCCAGTAAGTAACCGGCATGTACTTACGCAAGCCGCCCATCTTGCGTATGTCCTGCTCGTGATGCAGCGCGATGATGACCGAGCCTGCCGCAAGGAACAGCAGCGCCTTGAAGAATGCGTGCGTCATCAGGTGGAAGATCGCCGCACTATACGCGGAGGCACCCAGTGCCACCGTCATATAGCCGAGTTGCGACAGTGTCGAGTACGCGATAACCCGTTTGATATCGTTCTGCACGATACCGAGCAATCCCATGGAGAACGCCGTAATTGCGCCGATGGTAATAACGACAGCCAGAGCGGTAGCGGAAAGCTCAAACAGCGGCGACATGCGCGCCACCATGAAGATGCCTGCTGTGACCATCGTCGCCGCGTGGATTAGTGCCGATATCGGTGTCGGGCCTGCCATCGAATCGGGCAGCCAGACGTGCAACGGCGCCTGCGCCGACTTGCCCATGGCGCCGATGAACAACAGCACACAGGTGACGGTCATCGCGTTCCAGGGCGTTCCCGCGATCACCTCGATCTCCTGTGCCGCGATGCTGTCTGCACTGGCGAACACCTCGGCGTAATCGAGCGTGCCGGCGAACATGACGACCGCTGAGACGCCGAGGATGAAGCCGAAGTCACCGACCCGATTGACCAGGAACGCCTTGAGGTTGGCGAAAATCGCTGACTCGCGCTTGAACCAGAAACCAATCAGCAAGTATGAGACCAGGCCGACCGCCTCCCAGCCGAAGAACAGTTGCAGGAAGTTGTTCGACATCACGAGCATGAGCATCGAAAACGTGAACAACGCGATGTAGCTGAAAAAACGCTGGTAGCCGGGGTCGTCGTGCATGTAGCCGATCGTGTAGATATGCACCATCAGGGAAACGAACGTCACGACCGCCATCATCAGCGCCGTCAGCCGATCTACCAGGAATCCGACTTCCATTTTCAGGCCGTCGGTGACGGCCCAGGTGTAGACACTGATGTTTTCAGACTCGGCACCGCCCCAGAACATGTTCTTGAGCACGAGCAGCGACAAAGCACATGACAAGCCCACCGCCAGAATCGTAATCCAGTGGGATCCCGCCCGTCCGATCTGCTTGCCGAACAAGCCGGCGACGATCGCCGCGGCGAGCGGTGCAAGTACGATTGTCAGGTAATAGTTATACATCTGCCCCTATCCCTTCATCGTGTTCAGCTCTTGCACATTGATAGAGCGCCGGTTGCGGAACAACACGACGAGTATCGCAAGGCCGATCGCAGCCTCTGCCGCGGCCACAGTCAGGATAAAAAAGACGAACACTTGTCCGGTATCGTCGCCGAGGTAGCGCGAGAACGCGATGAAGTTGAAATTCACAGCAAGCAACATCAGTTCGATGCACATAAGCAGCAGAATCAAGTTGCGGCGATTGACCACAATGCCGGCAATACTCAGAACAAACAGCATTGCTGAAAGCGTCAGGTAGTGCTGCAAGCCGATCACTGCTTTTTCTCCGATTCCATCTTGACCACACGAAGACGGTCTTTCGCCCGAACCGCGACCTGTTGACCGATGTTCTGGACTTTGAGGCCGGGGCGCTTGCGCATCGTCAGTGAGATAGCGGCGACAATCGCGAGCAGCAGCACAACGGCCGCGATCTCGAACGCATAGACATGCTCCGTGTAGAGCACTGACCCGAGTGCCTTCGTATTGCTGTAACCCTCCGGATAGGACTCAAACACACCGGGCCCGGCATCTGTACGACTGCGCAGCCAGATCAGCTGCACCAATTCGATGGCCATCAGCAATGCCACGGCAATAGCAAATGGGGCGAATCGCGTCAGACTGCGCTGGATCGCTTCGACGTTAATGTCGAGCATCATGACAACGAACAGGAACAGCACCATGACTGCCCCGACATAGACAAGCACAAGTACGATCGCGAGAAACTCGGCTTCGACCAACAGCCACAACATGGCACTCTGAAAGAACGCCAGGACGAGGAACATGATCGCGTGCACGGGATTTTTCGAGAAAATAACGCCGCACGCTGCACCGATCAGGATTACCGAGAAGAAATAGAACAGAATTGCGTGAAATAACATCGTGTGCCCTATCGGTACTTCGCATCCGCCGCTTTATCCGCGGAGATCATCGCATCGTATTTGTCGCCGACGGCGAGTAATTTATCCTTCGTCATGATGTTTTCGCCCGGCGCTTCCATGTGGTACTCATGCAGGCGAGTCTCGACGATGGCGTCGACCGGACACGCCTCTTCACAAAAACCGCAATAGATACATTTGAAGAGGTCAATGTCATAACGTGTCGTTCGCCGTGTGCCATCCTGGCTAACGTCAGATTCGATTGTGATCGCCAGGGCCGGACAAACTGCCTCACAAAGCTTGCAAGCGATGCAACGCTCTTCGCCGTTCGGATAACGGCGCAATGCATGCAGGCCGCGAAAACGAGGCGACTGCGGTGTCTTTTCGTCAGGATATTCCAGCGTGATGCTCTTCCTGAAGAAATTGCGCTGCGTAATCGACAATCCCTTCAAGAGTTCCCACAAGGTAAATGTCTTGATGTAGCTGATTACCCGACTCATCTCTGCCCGCCTGCCACTATCCCGTCAGCCCGGCCCAGGGGCCGACCTCGAACCATGCCATCACGCCTTCCACTACGATCCAGATGATGGTCACGGGGATGAAAACCTTCCAGCCCAGCCGCATGATTTGATCGTAGCGATAGCGCGGGAATGTCGCCCGTAGCCAAAAGAACGTGTACATGAAGAACGCCATCTTGATGAACAGCCAGTGCAAACCGCCAACCACCAGCAGACCGACAACCGGAATACTTGCCAGCGACGAGAGAAACGCCAGTCCTTCAAACGGCGACGCCCAGCCACCGAGGAAAAAGATCGCGGTCAACGTCGAAATCAGGACCATGTTGGCGTATTCGGCCAGGAAGAAAATTGCGAACGCGACGCCGGAATATTCGACATGGTAGCCCGCGACGATTTCCGACTCGCCTTCCGCCACATCGAATGGCGCACGGTTCGTCTCTGCAACGCCCGAGATCCAGTACACAAGAAAAAGCGGCAACAGCGGGAACAGGAACCAGTTACTCAACCCGCCTGCCTGCGCACGAACGATGTCGCCGATATTCAGACTACCGGCTGCCATCAGAATGCCGACCAGGGCGAAGCCCATCGCAATTTCGTACGAAACAATTTGCGCCGCAGATCGCATGGCACCGAGAAATGCATATTTCGAGTTGGTCGCCCAACCGGCAAGAATGACGCCGTAGACGCCAACAGACGTTAGCGCCAGCACGTAAAGCAGCCCGGCATTGATGTCCGCGATCACGTACCAGTCATTGAGTGGTATCACCGCCCATGCCGCCAGAGCCGGAATCAACGTCAGGAGCGGCGCAATGACGAACAGGAACTTGTTCGACTGCGACGGAACAACGACTTCCTTGATTAGCAGCTTGATGACGTCCGCGAATGGTTGTCCGAGGCCGAGTGGCCCAACCCGGTTGGGTCCGATGCGCGCCTGCATGCTGCCGATGACTTTGCGCTCGAAGTAGGTCGAGAACGCGACGATCAAAATTACGCCAATCGTTACAAACAGGATTTTCCACGTAACGATTGTCAGGTATTGCACCAATGGCGGCAGCGAATTCCAGATATCCCAGATGAACGTCGGAATCAGATTGGCGAGAAATTCGAGCATTACGCGTCATCCTCGCCGGCGTCTCGCCTCGCTACCGGCGTCAGTTGCAGAGCCGTGGCGCGACGTACCATTCCGTCCACTGCATAAATCGGAATGTCGATCTCGGCCGCTAACGCGTCCTCGCCATTCGGTTTCGCGAACTTGTTCTTGCCCGCATAACTGTTGTCGGGAGTGACCTCGCCCAGTTGTGCGGCGATTTCGTTACGAACGTCCTCCGACGTGACATAGTCGAAATCCGCCGCTTCAAGCAAAGTGCCGATAACACGCAGTACTTTCCACGCCGGGCGAGCTTCACCGACCGGATTCGCCACTCCTGCAAAACCTTGCCACGTGCCGGCGATATTCACATACGTACCGGATGTTTCGGCAAATGTGCCGACTGGTAACAGCAGATCTGCTGCGTCAAGCAATGAGTCTGATGTAAACGGTGTCAATGCAACGACAAAATCCTGCTTCTTGAGTTTCGCAACCGCATCGTCAACGGCCAGGAGATCCGCGTCGGGTTCGACATTTAGAAGCACAACCGTATCGAGCGACTGATCGAGCATCGCGCCCGCATCGGCCCCCGGCGTAGCGCGACTCGCGCCACCCTGCCCACGATGTGGAAGCACGCCGGCCAGGTGTGCGCCAGCGCTGTTGGCGCCCTGGGAGAGGCCGCCAAAACGCGCGCCGGTCGCAGCAGCGATGCTGGCAGCCAGGGCACGAACGACACCGAACGCAGCATGACGAATCGCGATGTTGCCTAGCAGGACCAGAGCACTATCGGCACCCTTGAGCGATGCCGCGATCCTTTTTTGCTCTTGCGTCGCTTTGACGCCGTTGCAGATCTTCTCGACTGACGCGGGCAGTTTTTTGCCGGCTGCCGCCACGGCAACCCCGGATAAGAGTTCGACGAGCCCCGCACCCGACAGATAGTCTGCGACGTCAAAGAAATACTCGTGTTTCTCACTGCTCGCGAAGCTGACCGTCGCACCCGCCAACGCGGCTTTTCTCAGACGATGCGCGAGAATCGGCGCCTCGCGACGCATATTCGAACCGATCACAAGAATTGCATCCTGGCTTTCGATGTCAGCAATGTTGCAGCCAAGCCAGGGATAGACTGGATCGTTATCCTGATCCGTAAAATCGCGCCGTTCGATCCGATGGTCTATGTTCGCTGTACCCAGGTGTGCAGCAATGCGAGACACAAGGTGCGCTTCTTCGATCGTCACGCTCGGAGACGCGAGGATACCGATCTTATTGCCAGCAGCGTCTTTGAGGCGTTCCGCCGCAACAGCAAGTGCCTCCTCCCACGCAAGCTCGCGCCACTCGCCACTTTCCTTGATTCTCGGCGTTTGCAGACGGTCGCTGCTGTAAATCGCCTCGTAACTGTAGCGATCGCGATCTGCGAGCCAGGTTTCGTTAATGCTCTCGTTTTCTTTTGGCACTATTCGTTTGACCGTACCGCGAAGAACATGCGCGTACATGTTCGAGCCAACACAATCATGCGGTGAGACGGTTGCTCGCTGCACCATTTCCCACGCTCGTGCGCTGTAGCGATAGGGTTTGTTATTTAATGCACCTACCGGGCACAGATCAATAATGTTGGCCGACATCTCATGATCGATACTATTCTCGATGTAGGTGCCGATTTGCATATTCTCGCCGCGCTCTGTTGTGCCGAGCTGGGGCATGCCTGTAATTTCCTCGCCGAAGCGAACGCAACGCGTGCAATGAATGCACCGCGTCATGTCGGTAGAGACCAGAGGTCCAATGTCCTTGTCTTTGACAACTCGCTTGCCATCGTTGTACCGACTTATGTCCCGGCCATATCCCATTGCCAAGTCTTGCAGTTCGCATTCGCCTCCCTGATCACAGATCGGGCAATCGAGGGGATGGTTGATCAACAGAAACTCCATCGTTGCTTTCTGCGCTGCGATGGCCTTCGCCGACTTGGTAAATATCCTCATGCCCTCGCCCACCGGCGTCGCACACGCTGGCAAAGGTTTCGGCGCTTTTTCGACTTCGACGAGGCACATGCGACAGTTCGCCGCGATGCTGAGCTTCTCGTGGTAGCAGAATCGTGGCACGTAAGCACCGACAGCATCGGTCGCCTCGATAACCATCTGGCCTTTTTTAGCCTCGACCGGCTGACCGTCGACTTCAATATTTACGATGTCATCACTCATAGCGGCTATGCGGCAGCCTCCGTGGTGTCATCGACGATACTGCGGCCGTGGTTGCGGATCATGTACTCGAATTCGTGATGGTAATGCTTGAGGAAACTCTGCACCGGCCAGGCAGCGGCGTCGCCAAGCGCACAAATGGTGTGGCCTTCTATCTTGTTGGCGACATCAACCAACTTGTCGAGATCCTCGTCCTGGCCTTTGCCTGCCACGATGCGTGTCAGCATGCGGTAGAGCCAGCCCGTGCCCTCGCGACACGGTGTGCACTGTCCGCATGACTCAGCCATATAAAAGCGCGAGATGCGGCGCAGCACTTTGACCATGCAGGTCGTTTCGTCCATAACCATGACCGCACCGGTGCCGAACGATGAACCTGCCTGCTGCAGCGAGTTGTAGTCCATCGTGCAGTCCATGATGATTTCTGCCGGCATGACCTTGCATGAAGAACCGCCCGGAATCACAGCTTTCAGCTTGCGACCCTTCCAGACGCCTCCACAAAAATCAAGCAGGTCTTTGAACGATATGCCCATCGGTAATTCGTAATTACCGGGCTTCTCAACGTGTCCCGACACAGAGAACAGCGCGGTGCCTCCCGACCCCTCAGGGCCCAGGGCAGCGAACCAGCTTGCGCCATTGCGAATGATCGCGGGCACACTCGCAAGGCTTTGCGTGTTATTGATCGTGGTCGGTTTGCCGTACAGGCCGAAATTCGCCGGGAACGGCGGCTTGAAGCGCGGCTTGCCCTGCTTACCTTCGAGGGACTCGAGCAACGCAGTTTCTTCGCCACAAATATACGCCCCCGCGCCAACAAACGTGTTGAGGTCGAAGTCAATGCCTGATCCCTGAATGTTCTTGCCAAGCAGGCCTGCTTCATAAGCCTCTCTTACAGCAGCCTCGAAGCGTGGCACGGGTTCATCAATGAACTCGCCGCGGATATAGTTGTACGCGGCTGTCACACCCATCGCGTAGGACGCAATCGCCATGCCCTCGACAAGTGCATGCGGGTTGTAGCGCAGCACGTCGCGGTCATGGCAGGTGCCGGGCTCACTTTCGTCCGAATTGCACACGAGGTACCTTTGCACATCGGCACCCCGTGGCATAAAACTCCATTTGAGACCCGTCGGGAAACCTGCGCCGCCGCGGCCACGTAGTCCGGACGCCTTGACCTCGTCGATAATCTCCTCGGGTGTCATTTTGCCCGCGAGTATCCTGCGCCACGCCTGATAACCATGGTTTTTTTCGTACGTGTCGAGCGAATATGACCGCTCCTGGCCGAACGTATTAAAGCAAACGAGATTCTGTTCCACGGCCATCAGTCCAGTCCGTCCAGAATGTCGTCAACCTGATCCGGCGTCAGATTCTCATGGTACTTATGGTCCACCATCATCATCGGTGCACCACAGCAGGCCGCAAGGCATTCCTCTTCAGTCTTCAGGTAGATGCGACCATCTTCGGTACTTTCACCGAGCTTTATCCCAAGCTTGTTTTCGACATGTGCGACGATGCCGTCGGCGCCGCGCAGCATGCACGAGACATTGGTACAGATAGCGATGTTGTGACGACCAACGGGCTTGGTCTGGAACATCGAATAGAACGTCGCGACTTCGTAAACCTGAATCGTCGGCAGGTCGAGATAATCGGCGACTGCGTTCATAAGCTCCGCGGTCAGGTAGCCATCGTTCTCGTGCTGTACGGCGTGCAAGGCACTAATGACCGCGGATCGCTGCCTGCCTTCCGGAAAACGCGCTTTCCAGTGCTCGATTTCTTCCTTGACGTGAGCGGAGAGAAGATCGGATTTGCTCATCGATCCACCTCCCCAAAAACAATGTCCTGCGTTCCGATCACCGCAACCACATCGGCCAGCATATGCCCTTCGACCATTTCAGACATGGCGGAAATGTGGGCAAAACCTGGCGCGCGGATCTTTACTCGATACGGTTTGTTCGCGCCATCGGAAACGATGTAAACACCAAACTCGCCCTTCGGATGCTCAATTGCGGCATAAGCCTCACCGGCCGGTACGCAATAGCCTTCGGTAAAGAGTTTGAAGTGATGGATGAGCGACTCCATGTCATCTTTCATCTCGACACGACTGGGGGCGACGATTTTGTGATCGTCAGCCATCACCGAACCCGGATTCTCACGCAACCAATCGATACACTGCTTAATAATACGATTTGACTGACGCATCTCTTCAACACGGACAAGGTAACGGTCATAGCAATCGCCGTTAACGCCAACCGGAATGTCGAAATCTACCTGGTCGTATGTTTCGTAAGGTTGCTTCTTGCGCAGATCCCACTCAACTCCGGAACCTCTTAGCATCGGCCCGGAAAAGCCGAGTTGCATCGCGCGATCCGGAGACACAACAGCAATGTTGACTGTGCGTTGTTTCCAGATGCGGTTATCGGTCAGCAGAGTTTCGTACTCATCGACGCATCCCGGAAACTTGTCCGTAAACGCTTCGATGAAGTCGAGCAGCGAGCCATCACGAGCGGCATTGAGTCGATTAATTTCCTTTTTGCTGCGGAACTTTGATTCCTGGTACTTCGGCATCGTTTCCGGCAGATCTCGATACACGCCACCCGGTCTGTAGTACGTGGCATGCATACGCGTGCCTGATACTGCCTCGTAGCAGTCCATCAGATCCTCACGCTCACGGAAGCAATACAGGAACATTGTCATCGCACCGATATCGAGCCCGTGTGCACCGAGCCACATCAGATGATTCAGGATGCGAGTAATCTCGTCGAACATGACGCGAATGTATTGCGCTCGTTGCGGCACGGTCACGCCAAGCAATTTTTCGATGGCCATGACGTAACCGTGCTCGTTACACATCATCGAAACGTAATCGAGGCGATCCATGTAACCGATACTTTGACTAAACGGTTTGGACTCGGCCAGCTTCTCGGTTGCACGGTGCAAAAGTCCGACATGCGGATCAGCTTTCTGGATGACTTCGCCATCAAGCTCTAGTACAAGCCGCAGTACTCCGTGTGCCGCGGGATGCTGCGGCCCGAAATTCATCGTGTAATTCTGAATTTCAGCCATCGGTCGCGCCCTTGAGATCAGCCGAGTAGCGGTTATCGTCGCGAATCACACGCGGCACGAGCGTTCGAGGTTCAATACTGACCGGCTTATAGGCCACCCTTCCCTTCTCCGGGTCGTAGCTCACCTCGACGTTTCCGATCAGTGGAAAATCCTTGCGGAACGGATGCCCGATAAAACCGTAGTCTGTCAGAATGCGCCGCAGGTCCGGGTGGCCCTCGAATAAGATTCCGTAAAGATCAAACGCCTCGCGCTCGAACCAGTTGGCACCGTTCCAGATATCGACGACTGATTTTACGACCGGCGGATTGTTTGTCCCCGTGTACACGCGCAGTCGCAGACGCAAATTGTGGTGCAGCGACAACAGGTGGTAAACGACGGCAAACCGTTCCGCGTCAAATTCATCCGCCTCATCGAGAATGACGGGCTCGCGTTCGACGCCGCGGCTGAATCCGGTACCGGTCGCGCTCGATGTCGTCCATTCGTCGCTGCCATAGCTCAGATAGTCGACACCGCAGACATCCATGAGCATTTCGAAACCAAATTCGCCGTCATTACGCAACGCGGTTGCGACTTCGTGCAGGTCGTCTTTATCAACCACGAAAGTCAATTCGCCGCAGCTCGACGCAACACGCGTCATCTGCGCGCCGAAGCGCTCGTCTATCCGAGCCGCTAATGTCTCGTACCGGTCAGTCATTTCTTGTTTTTATCTTGCTATCGTACTCGTGCGACGAATTTTATTTTGTAGTTGTATCAGCCCATAGATCAGGGCTTCTGCCGTCGGAGGACAGCCCGGAACGTAAACATCGACCGGGACGATGCGATCACAACCCCGCACCACCGCATACGAGTAGTGGTAATAACCACCGCCATTGGCACAAGAGCCCATCGATACGACCCAACGCGGCTCCGGCATCTGGTCATAGACTTTTCTGAGCGCCGGCGCCATCTTGTTGGTCAGCGTTCCGGCGACGATCATGCAATCAGATTGTCGCGGGCTGGGGCGAAAAATAATGCCAAACCTGTCCAGGTCGTAGCGCGATGCGCCAGCCTGCATCATTTCAACCGCACAACAGGCGAGCCCAAATGTCATTGGCCAGAGCGAACCGGTTCTCGCCCAGTTCATGACCGCATCCACGCTTGTGACGACGAAGCCCTTCTTTTGCAGACTATCGCCCGCCGCTTCGCTACCGTCGTCTGACCCAAGTTCCGCGGTATCGACTGAATTGGCTAGTCCCATTCCAGCGCTCCTTTTTTCCATTCGTAGATGAAGCCGACGACGAGGATCGCAAGAAACAGGCCCATCGAGATCAGGCCAAAATGACCGACAGTATCCAGCGATACCGCCCACGGAAACAGGAAGGCAATCTCGAGATCGAAGATAATGAAGAGAATCGCAACGAGGTAATAGCGAACATCGAACCGGGTGCGCGAATCTTCGAACGCCTCAAAGCCGCATTCGTACGGCGAGAGTTTTTCAGCGTCTTTGCCGCCCTTGCCGATCAGAAAGCCGAGGCCGAGAAGCAAGAGACCGATGCCCGCTGCGACGCCTAGAAAAACCAGAATGGGAAAGTATTCTTGTAGCATTATTGCCCGAGTGCTGGTGCGGAGATTCGCCCCTGATTTAGCGCGACATTGTATCAGTGTGTCGCACTATGAATACACCCTTGCGCAGGTTGCTCGCTACAAAATTGAATGGTGCTCTGGGCGAGACTCGAACTCGCACGGCTTGCGCCACTGCCCCCTCAAGACAGCGTGTCTACCAATTCCACCACCAGAGCATTAATCGTGTGGGACCTTCCTGTGCGCTTACTGGTTGTCTTCTGCCGGCGGCGTATCGTCCTCGAGTGCCGGCAGATCACCGTCGAGCGCCGGAAGCTGTTCCGAATCGCCGCTTGCCTCAAGCGCAGGCATGTCCCCAACCGGCATTTCCTCGGTCGCGACTGGCGGCTCATCGGCCTCCACCTCAACGATCGGCGCATCTTCGAGCAGGCTCTCCGGTCCGGTCGTCCTTTGACTGCTCAGATAGGCGAGCGTCAGGCTGCTCGCGAAAAATGCCGTCGCCAGCACCGCTGTTGCACGCGAGAAGAAGCTGCCGGAACCGCGAGCACCAAATACTGTGCCCGACGCGCCAGCGCCAAATGCCGCACCGGCATCCGCTCCCTTGCCGCGTTGCAGCAGTACCAGCGCGATGATGCCCAGCGCGATCAGCGTATGTACAATCAATGCAACTTTTTGAATGGTATCCATTTAGTCCTCAACCTTGTGCGGCCGCATTCGCGATCGCCAAAAAATCCACTGCCTTGAGCGATGCGCCGCCGATCAGTCCGCCATCGATGTCCGGCATGCCGAGCAATCCTGCCGCATTTTCCCCTTTCATGCTGCCGCCGTACAGAATTTGTGTCGACTCAGCAATGTCGGCATCGTGCCCCGCCAGCAGCGCACGAATGTGTCGGTGTACCTCCTGCGCCTGCTCCGGGCTCGCCGTTTTACCGGTACCGATCGCCCAGACAGGCTCGTAAGCGACAACGGCGGAGGCAAATGCCGCGATTCCGACCGTGTCGATAACCGCGCCAAGTTGCTCGTCAACAACCGACTCGGTACTGCCGGCCTCGCGCTCTTCGAGCGTCTCGCCCACACACAGAATCGGTTTCAGACCCGCGCCAAGTGCCGCTTTGAACTTTCCGGCAACGGCGGCGCTGGTTTCACCGTAAAGAGCACGCCGTTCCGAGTGACCTACAATAACGTACTCGCAGCCCACGTCGCGCAGCATGGCTGGTGCCACCTCGCCCGTGAACGCGCCCGATTGGTGCTCCGAGACGGTCTGCGCACCGACCGCGACGTTGCTGCCCTGCAACTGTGCAACCACTGATGCAAGGTACGGAAAAGGCGGGCAAAGCAGTACCTTCACCCTGGCCGAATGTGGCACGCCAGCAGCAATGCCGGCAACCAATGCCGTATTGCCGGCTGCATAGCCGTTCATTTTCCAATTGCCGGCAACGAGAAAGTCGCGCATGGTGGTGTAACCCCGAGTTTAAAAGGCGCGCAAGGATACCGGGGCTAACCCGGCAAAGCAACGTACAAAGACGACCAAAAGGGTGCGCAGAATCTCAGGTCGCGGTCTCGGCGACCACCGCAGCAAGCCGTTTGGCCAGGGCGAGGACCTGATCCTCGTCTTCGCCCTCGACCATCACCCGGATCACGGGCTCGGTGCCCGATGCCCGAAGTACGACGCGGCCTGTGTCCGCGAGTTCAACTTCCGCAGCCACGACAGCATCCTGTATGGCCGGGGAAGCACCCGGATCGAGTCGTTTCTCGGTCCGAACATTGACCATCGTCTGCGGGTATTTGGGCATCCCTGAGGCCAACTCGGAGAGCGTCTTGCCGGTTTGCTTCATGACCGCAAGCACCTGCAAGGCACAGACAAGGCCATCACCTGTCGTCGTCTGATCGAGCATGATCATGTGACCCGAGGTTTCTCCGCCGATGATGCCGCCGGTTTCTTTCAATTTTTCAAGCACGTATCGATCACCGACGCTGACACGCCGAAAATCGATCTTCGCTTCGCTTAGCGCGTGTTCGAGTCCGAGATTACTCATGACGGTACCGACGACGGGGCCTTTCAAGCGTCCGTCGCGCTGGCGGGCTGTCGCGAGGATGTACAGCAATTGGTCGCCGTCGAGGAGATTGCCGCCCTCGTCGACCATCACCACGCGGTCGCCGTCACCGTCGAGCGCGATCCCGACATCTGCCTTGACAGCTGGCACGGTCAATTGCAACAGCTCGGGGCTTGTCGAGCCGCAACCGTCGTTGATGTTGCACCCATTCGGTGAACAACCGATTGGAATCACTTCCGCCCCGAGGCTGGCGAGCGTCCGTGGCCCGACTTTGTAGCCCGCGCCATTGGCGCCATCGAAAACCGCTTTGACGCCATCGAGAGTGAGATCGTCCGGGAAGGTCGAGGCACAGAATTCCTGGTAGCGAGTCCTGGCTGTGTCGATGCGCTTGGCCTTGCCCAATTTGCTTGATTCAAGCGTGATTGCCCTGTGTTTAAGCTGGTTTTCGATTTCGCGTTCGACAGCATCGCTCAGCTTGGATCCGGAGCGGTCAAAAAACTTGATGCCGTTGTCGTCGTAGGGGTTATGCGACGCCGAAATCATCACGCCCAGATCCGCCGCAAACTGCTGTGTGAGCTGGGCAATTCCGGGCGTTGGTAATGGACCAATCAACAGAACATCGGCGCCGGCGGCGACGAATCCGGCTTCCAGCGCCGACTCGAACATGTATCCGGACAGCCGTGTGTCCTTACCGATCACCACGGTACCGCCTTCAGGTACCAATACCTGTGCTGCCGCACTGGCCAGGCGCATCGCAAAATCCGCTGTCATCGGATCCGTACCGACCATGCCGCGAACGCCATCCGTCCCAAAATGCTCTTTGCTCATTCGCTGTTGTCCGCTTCAATAACTGCTTGCGCGATTTGCAATGCGTCGACTGTCGCCGCAACGTCATGCGCACGCACAATTTTCGCCCCTCGATCGACTGCCAGGATTGCCGCCGCAACACTCGCCGGCAATCGTGCATCAACTTCGCGACCTGTGATCGCTCCGAGCGTCGACTTGCGCGAAACTCCGATCAGGATCGGCGGCCCGATATCCAGTAATTGTCGCAAATTCGCGAGCAACTCGATATTGTCTTTCTGCGACTTGCCGAAGCCGAAACCCGGATCGATGACGATCAGGTCTTCACCGAGGCCAGCCTGACGACATTGTGCCACGCGATCCCGCAAGAACTGTGTGACCTCGCGCACAACGTCGTCGTATTGCGGATCCTTTTGCATCGTCCGGGGCTCGCCCTGCATATGCATCAGACAGACCGGCTGTTGCAGCTTCACCGCTGCCTCCAGCGCGCCGCCGGTCCTAAGCGCACGAACGTCGTTGATCATCGACGCGCCGGCCGCTACGGCAGCCCGCATTACGCCCGGCTTGCTCGTATCGACCGAGATCGGTACATCCACAGCACCACGCAGCGCCTCAATCACCGGGACCACCCGGTCGATCTCCTCTTGCTCACTGACAGCCTGGGCGCCAGGACGCGTCGACTCTCCGCCGACATCGATGATCGCTGCTCCGTCACGCGCCATCTGTTCGGCATGCAGCAACGCGGCCGTCGGCGCCGTAAAACAGCCGCCGTCCGAGAACGAGTCGGGAGTCGTATTCAGAATGCCCATGACTGCAGGACAATCCAGTTCGATGGAACCCAGACTTAGCATCGCGTTAGCGCGCTGACCTCTGTGACTTGTTGCGGTCTAGTGTTCGCTGGCGGGGCCGCCAATTGAACCTGTCTTTTCAGTTTCAGCCGGCGGGGCTTCCTGATCCGGATTCGAATCCAGTGAGTCGTCCCAGTCTTCGGGCGGCTGAGGCTCTCTGCCTTCCATGATGTCCTTGATCTGGGTGTCACCGATCGTCTCGTACTTTACGAGCGCATTTGCCATCGCGTGCAGCTTGTCGACATTTTCATCGAGAATGGATTTCGCTGTTTTGTAGTTGAGATCGACGATACGACGAACCTCTTCGTCAATTGTGTGAGCGGTATCGTCAGAAACCTGCTTGCGCTGTGTCACCGAATGACCCAGGAATACTTCGCCGTCATCTTCGCTGTAGGTCAGCGGCCCGAGGCGCTCAGACAGCCCCCACTTCGTAACCATATTGCGAGCAATATCTGTTGCGCGTTCGATGTCATTGGCCGCACCTGTCGTTACCCCGCCGGGGCCCAGAATCATTTCTTCCGCGATACGGCCACCGAACAAGCTTGCAATAGCGCTTTCGAGCCTTTGCTTGGACATGGTGTAACGATCTTCCTCGGGCAGGTACATCGTGACGCCGAGTGCGCGGCCCCTGGGAATGATCGTGACCTTATAGACAGGATCGTGTTCGGGCACCAGGTAGCCAACGATGGCGTGACCGGATTCGTGGTAGGCCGTGTTGAGTTTCTCCTGCTCACTCATGACCATGGAGCGCCTCTCGGTACCCATCATGATCTTGTCCTTGGCCTTCTCGAACTGATCCATGCTGACTACACGCCGATTGGCGCGGGCTGCAAACAGCGCCGCTTCATTGACGAGGTTTGCGAGATCGGCGCCAGAGAATCCTGGCGTACCGCGCGCAATCAAGTTGGGCTTGACATCATCGTCAAGTGGCACCTTGCGCATGTGAACCTTGAGAATCAGCTCCCGTCCGCGTACATCCGGCAATGGCACGACCACCTGGCGATCGAAGCGGCCAGGCCGCAGCAATGCCGGGTCGAGCACATCAGGTCTGTTCGTCGCGGCGATAACAATGATGCCTTCATTACCCTCGAAGCCGTCCATTTCGACAAGCATTTGATTGAGTGTCTGCTCACGCTCGTCGTGACCACCACCGAGCCCTGCACCACGATGCCTGCCGACGGCATCGAGTTCGTCGATGAAGATTATGCACGGCGCTTGCTTTTTCGCCTGTTCGAACATATCGCGTACGCGCGATGCACCGACACCGACGAACATCTCAACAAAATCTGAACCTGAAATCGTGAAGAACGGCACTTTGGCTTCGCCGGCAATCGCTCTTGCAAGCAATGTCTTGCCGGTACCCGGCGGCCCGACCATCAATACCCCTTTCGGAATCTTGCCACCGAGACGCTGGAATTTGCTTGGGTCTTTCAGGAAGTCGACGACTTCAGACACTTCGGCTTTCGCTTCTTCGATACCAGCCACATCCGCAAACGTAACGCCGACCTGATCTTCTCCGAGGAGCCTTGCTTTGCTCTTGCCGAAGGACATCGCTCCTCGTCCACCACCACCCCCTTGCATCTGGCGCATGAAATAGATCCATACACCGATCAACAGGAGTATCGGAAATGAGCTGATAAGAAGTTGACCGATAAGACTCTGCGACTTCGGTTCCGCGGCACCGAACTGGACGTCGTTCTCATCCAGCAGGCCGATCAGCGTGTTGTTGTCGGTCTCGGGGCTGATCGTGTAGTAAGGCAGCGGTTCACGGCTGCCAAAGCGAATTCGCTCGCCCTCAATCTCGACCATTCTTACCTGGCCGGATCTCACCTCGTCGAGAAAATCCGAATAGTCCTTGGCCTGAGGATTGCCGCCACTGACACCCGACAGGCCCTGCACCACGGACAGAAGTACGACGATGATTACGACGAAGACAAGAATATTTTTGGTTAGATCATTCAATTTGAGAATCCGCGGTGGCAGGCGCAAAAGCACTGTGTATTTAGACAGGTTCTAGCTGTTAGACACTACTACAATTGATAGTTTCTCGCTACCAAGTAAACCTCACGGCTGCCTGGCCTGGAAGCCTTGGGTTTCTTGACTTTGACACGCTTAAACACGCCTCGTGTTGTGGCGATGAATTCGTCGATGCCCTCACCTTGAAACAGCTTGCAGACAAACCCGCCACCGGGCCCAAGCACCTGTCGACAGAACTCCAGCGCCAGTTCGGCCAAATACATCGACCGTGGCTGATCTATCGATCGATTGCCGCTGATATTGGGGGCCATATCGCTGATTACAAGGTCGGCACGCGTATCGCCCAGCGCCTCCAGCATCGCCGCAAGAATATCGTCATCCGTAAAGTCGCCCTGAATGAATTCAACCGACGGCAACGCGTCCATCGGCAACAGGTCCACCGCGACGATCCGCACCTGTCCTTTTAGCTTCTCGGTGACGTACTGACTCCAGCTTCCTGGTGCAGCACCGAGATCCACACAGACCATACCGGGTTTCAGCAAGCGCTCTTTCTGCTCGATCTGTTCGAGCTTGTACACGGCTCGCGAACGCCAGCCCTCTCGTCGAGCCTGCTGGACATAGGGATCGCGCTCCTGACGGTCCTTCCAAGAAAGGCCAGTGCCTCGGGGTTTACTCATCACGCATTACCCGATTCGTACGCCAGGCCAGTGCCTCGAGGCTTACTCATTGGTACACTTCGCGCCCATGACACTCAGTGAAGCACAAAAGAAATACCTGCGCGGCCTCGGCCACGGTTTGAGACCGCTCATCATGGTTGCAGATTCCGGCTTGTCCGAGTCATTGCTTATTGAATATGAGACGACGCTCGCACACCACGAACTAATCAAGGTGAGTGTCCGGGTTGGTGATAGAAAAGCACGAGATGCGATTATCAATGAGCTCTGCGAGCTTGGTTCGGCAGCCCTCATTCAGCGCGTCGGTAACGTGGCATTGCTGTATCGGGAGAATCCCGAGAAAAAGAAAAATAAAATCGTCATTCCGAACCGCAAGCCGACACACGTCACACGTACTTGACCTCGAGTATTTCAAACGTCTTTTCGCCGCCCGGCGCCTGAAACGACACGACATCACCTTCGTTCTTGCCGATCAATGCCCGCGCAATCGGTGAAGTGTAGGAAATCAAGCCTGTTTTTATGTTGGCTTCATCCTCGCCAACGATTCTGTACGAGATGTTCTTGCCGGTATCTTCGTCGCTTAGTTCGACCGTAGAGCCAAAAACAACCTTTCCTTTGGCATCGATTGTTGTGACATCGATTACCTGCAGGTGCGACAACTTGCCTTCGAGTTGCTTGATGCGCGCTTCGATAAATCCTTGTTGATCCTTGGCTGCGTGGTACTCGGCATTTTCCTTCAGATCACCATGCGCCCGGGCCTCAGCTATCGCCTCAATCACCTGCGGCCGATCCACAGACTTCAGCTTCTTGAGTTCCTCTTGAAGAAGCTCGTGACCACGAACAGTCATTGGTACCTTGCTCATGCCGCCACCTCATTGTGCAAATCCTGCAAGCGATTCACGTCACTGTCATCCAGATGTTCAATTGCCTTACACGTCGCGATCGCCGCGCCAAGAGTCGTATAGTAAGTAACGCCTCTGCGAACCGCTTCAGCACGGATCGAGGTCGATTCATTGATCGCCTGCTTACCTTCGGTCGTATTGACGATCAAATCGATTTCACTGTTCTTGATCATGTCAACGATATGCGGCCGGCCTTCGCGAACCTTATTCGCTCGACGACATGATACGCCAGAGGCTGCTAGCTTTTGTGCTGTTCCATGCGTCGCAACGATGTCGAAGCCCTGCTCGACGAGAATTTTCGCGAGTTCGACCGCGCCATCCTTGTCTCGATCGCGCACACTCAGCAGCGCGGCTCCCTGCTGCGGCAATACGACGCCCGACGCCAATTGTGCCTTGGCATAGGCTTCGCCGAACGAGCGTCCGACGCCCATCACCTCGCCCGTCGACTTCATCTCGGGACCGAGGATCGGGTCGGCACCGGGGAATTTGACAAACGGAAACACGGATTCCTTAACTGAATAGTATTCCGGCACGCGCTGATTCACATACCCCTGCTTTGCGAGGGACTCACCGACCATGGCCTTCGCCGCAATCTTGGCCAGCGGGATACCGATCGCCTTGGAAACAAACGGAATCGTTCGCGACGCACGCGGGTTAACTTCGAGCAGGTACACGACGTTGTTTTGAATGGCGAACTGCGTGTTCATCAGACCAACAACTTTCAATCCTTTGGCGAGTTTTATCACTTGCTCGACAAGCTCTTGCTGCACCTCATCGGTCAGACTAAACGGTGGCAATGAACAGCCCGAGTCGCCGGAATGAACGCCTGCCTGTTCGATGTGCTCCATGACACCACCGATCAGCACACGCTCGCCGTCGCAGACACAATCGACATCAACTTCAATCGCAAGGTCGAGGAAACGATCAAGCAGCACCGGACTGTCATTGGAAACATTGATCGCGGCGTCCATATAGGCGCCGAGGTCTTCGTCACAATGAACGATCTCCATTGCGCGGCCGCCGAGCACATAGGACGGACGCACAACCAACGGGTAGCCGACGTCGGCACTCGAATCGAGGGCCTCTTGCTTATTTCTTGCTGTGCAATTGGGCGGTTGTTTGAGCTGCAGCGATTCGACGAGTTGCTGAAACCTCTCGCGATCTTCGGCGAGATCGATCGAGTCCGGTGTTGTACCAATAATCGGCGCTCCAGCCGCTTCGAGTTCACGCGCCAACTTCAGGGGTGTCTGGCCGCCGTACTGGACGATGACGCCCTTCGGCTGCTCCTTGTCGATAATCTCCATTACGTCTTCAAAGGTCAGCGACTCGAAGTAAAGTCGATCGGACGTGTCGTAGTCGGTTGAAACGGTCTCCGGGTTGCAGTTGACCATGATGGTCTCGTAGCCCGATTCTTTCAGCGCAAGCGCCGCATGCACGCAGCAATAATCGAACTCAATTCCCTGGCCAATTCGATTTGGACCGCCCCCAAGGATCATTATTTTCGGATTGTCTGAAGGCCCGGCCTCGCACTCCTCCTCATAAGTCGAATACAGGTACGCGGTCGTTGTTAAAAACTCGGCGGCACAGGTATCGACCCGCTTGAACACAGGGCGAATATCCAGTTCGAGCCGGCGCTGGCGTACGACCTTCTCCGCAATGCCCAGGACATCTGCGATTCGTGCATCGGAAAAACCCTTGCGCTTGAGCGAACGCAGTACTGGCTCTGTCAGCCCTGCCAAACCTGCAGCGCGAACAACCTGCTCGGACTCGAGCAGGTCAGCAATCTGCGCAAGAAACCAGGGATCAATACGCGTTATTTTGGCGACGTCTGCAAATGAAAACCCGAGCCGCATCGCGTCGGCGACGTAACGCACTCGATCAGCGCCAGGGATACGCAACTCCTGGCGTAGATGGTCGCGCTCGGCGTCTGTGGCGATCGAATAGACCAGCTCGTCTAGACCCGTGATGCCAGTCTCAAGCCCTCGCAGCGCTTTCTGCAATGATTCCTGGAAAGTTCGTCCCATCGCCATGACTTCGCCGACCGATTTCATCTGCGTTGTCAGCCGATCGTTGGCGCCCGGGAATTTTTCGAACGTGAAGCGCGGTATTTTGGTGACCACGTAGTCAATCGTCGGCTCGAATGACGCCGGTGTCGTCCCACCCGTAATTTCATTCTGCAGCTCGTCCAGCGTGTAGCCAACAGCGAGCTTCGCCGCGACTTTGGCAATCGGAAAACCCGTCGCTTTGGAAGCCAGCGCGGATGAACGTGACACGCGTGGGTTCATCTCGATAATCAACACGCGACCATCTTCCGGACTCACCGCAAATTGCACATTGGAGCCGCCCGTCTCGACACCAATCTTGCGCAACACATCGATTGAGGCATCCCGCAGACGCTGGTATTCCTTGTCCGTCAGGGTTTGCGCTGGCGCCACGGTAATCGAGTCGCCGGTGTGAACTCCCATTGGATCAAGGTTTTCGATTGAGCAGACGATGATGCAGTTGTCATTCTTGTCGCGAACAACCTCCATCTCGAATTCTTTCCAGCCGATGACGGACTCCTCGAGCAGCACCTCGGTCGTCGGCGACAATTCCAGGCCGTGTGTGACAATCCGCTCGAACTCTTCACGGTTATATGCGATACCGCCGCCAGTGCCGCCCAGCGTAAATGACGGCCGTATGATCGTCGGGAATCCAATGCTGTTCTGCTTTTCGAGCGCCTGTTCGATCGAATGTGCGATTTCGGCTCTGGGCACTTCAAGCCCGATATCGGTCATTGCCCGCCGAAACAGGTCCCGGTCCTCGGCCATATCGATCGCCTCTCGCGAAGCGGCGATCATCTCTACATTGTATTTATCGAGGACGCCCTCTCGCGCCAGGTCAAGCGCGCAATTCAGCCCCGTTTGTCCACCCATGGTCGGCAGCAACGCGTCGGGTCTCTCCTTCGCAATGATCTGCTCGACCGCCTTCCAGTGCACCGGCTCAATGTAGACCGCGTCGGCCGTCTCGGGATCCGTCATGATGGTTGCCGGATTCGAATTCACCAGAACGACCCTGTAACCCTCCTCCTTGAGCGCCTTGCAGGCCTGTGCCCCCGAATAGTCGAACTCACAGGCCTGCCCGATCACGATCGGGCCGGCACCGATAATCAAGATACTGTCTATGTCAGTTCGCTTCGGCATTATCCACGTCAATCAACGATAAATCACTTTAATAAAATCTCTTAATCTACTGTTTTATAAGTCTATGTTGACATGAGCACACGAGCAGAGCTGCGCCTCTGAGCTTCCATGTCCTGGACAAATCGTTCGAACAACGGCAACAGATCGTGCGGTCCCGGGCTTGCCTCCGGGTGCCCCTGAAAGCTGAACGCGGGCTGGTCCTTGATTGCGATGCCCTGCAACGTGCCATCGAACAACGAGCGATGTGTTGCCTGAACGCCGTCGGGCAGGCTTTCTTCATCCACCGCAAAACCGTGATTCTGACTCGTTATCATCACCTGCCCGGTCTCCAGGTCCTGCACCGGATGGTTTGCGCCGTGATGCCCAAACTTCATCTTGACCGTTTTCGCCCCGGCGGCCAGTGCCAACAGCTGGTGACCCAGGCAGATGCCGAATACCGGCATACCCGCATCCAGGAATTCCTGGATCGCGTTGATCGCATACTCGCAGGGTTCCGGATCACCCGGCCCGTTGGACAGGAAAATCCCGTCAGGTCTCATCGCGAGCGCTTCGTCCACGCTCGTCGTTGCGGGCACAACGGTCATGCGGCAGTCGAGATCGGACAGCAGCCGCAGAATATTGCGCTTGATACCGAAGTCGTACGCGACGACGTGATACGCCGCTATGCGGCGGCTCAGAATTCGTGGCCGCTGGCCAAACGTCACGCCATGGCACCACTGATAAGACCGATCAGTCGTGACGAATTTGGCCAGATCCATGCCGGCGATACCCGGGAATTTCCGGGCGTGCTTGATTGCAACCTCGGGATTCGCCGCGCCTGTCATGATGCAACCCGATTGCGCGCCCTTCTCACGAATGATGCGAGTCAGCCGGCGCGTGTCGATATCGGCAATCGCGACGGTTCCTGACTGCCTGAGAAAGTCGTCGAATGTCCGTTCCGAACGCCAGCTACTGCTAACCATCGAGCAATCGCGAATGATCAGGCCGGATGCGTGTACCTGCGACGACTCCATGTCCTCGCTATTGGTGCCAGTGTTGCCGACGTGCGGATAGGTCAGTGTGACTATCTGTCGACAGTAGGAAGGATCGGTCAGGATCTCCTGATACCCGGTCATCGCCGTGTTGAAGACTACTTCACCAATGGTCTGGCCATCGGCCCCCACGGAGGTGCCCCGAAAGATTGTTCCATCAGCAAGTGCCAGAACAGCAGGCGTACTCAACAGCGATCCTCGATTACCAATACCTGATTACTGAGTTCAGATGCACAAAAGCGGAAGGACAATGCCTCCCGCTTGTGATTTCGCTGACCGCTAAGCGATCCGGCGTATCTTACTGAAACGAACGATAGAGCGCTATAGAAATCGCAGTTTTTGTGCCCACTGGCGATGATCGGGACACCCATCATCTTCATGGCTCGGTCCGATAGCTTGTTGATGTGCCGACCGAAACTCAACTGCCTATTGAATACGCTGCGCTTTACTTCCGATGACGGGTGTCCCGGTCATCGCTTTACAGCTCCAATACATCACTCATTTGGTAGCGACCGGGAGGCTGGTCAATGACCCAGCGCGCCGCCCGCAGCGCACCGTCGGCAAATACCTGCCTTGTTGTCACGCTGTGCCCCAATGTGAGGCGCTCTGTAGCCGAGGACAGCACAACGGTGTGGTCTCCGGGTACCTCGCCCCGCCGCTCGACCTCGTACCGAATCTCGCCCGCGGCAGAGCCGCGCGCTGCTGCGATGGCCGCGCCCAGTTGCAACGCTGTTCCTGACGGCGAGTCGAGTTTGTGGACATGATGCGTCTCATGGACCTCGGCCTCAAAACCGGCGCCGAGAGTTGCGGCCGCCTGGCGCACCAGATTTTCAAGAACAGCGACACCGAGGCTCATATTACGGTCGTACACGATAGCAACCGACTGAGCTGCGGTATCGAGTTCGGATAGTAGCGCTGCAGAAAGGCCGCTGACGCCACAAACAAGCGGCTTGCCGTGGCTTGTGACCGCCGCGAGAACATTGCTCATCGCCTCCGGCAGACTGAAATCGACGACGACCTCGGCAACGGCGGCAATCTGATCGACGTCATCGCTGATCACAACGTCGCCTGGCAGATCCATGCTATCGGCCTGCTCTGCATTACGCACCCAAAGGCCCGCCAGTTGCAGATCATTCTGCGAGGCAATCGAGCGCATGAGGGCCTGGCCCATGCGGCCCCTGCCCGCAATTCCTATCCGGAGTGGTTTGATCTGGGTGTTCCCTGTTCGACGCTTATTGACTGATTCTATCGAAGAATCGCTTCACGGTATCGAGCCAGCCACCGGTGCGGGGACTGTGCTTCTCACCGCCCGCCTGCACAGACTCCTCAAACTGCTGCAGAAGATCTTTCTGCTCCGCCGTCAGATTGACGGGCGTCTCGACAGAGACCTTGGCGAACAAGTCACCCTGGCGCGCATCGCGAACCGTCGAAACACCTTTGCCGCGCAATCGGAATACCTTGCCTGATTGTGTGCCAGCCGGCACTTTCAACGACACGTGCCCGTTTAGCGTCGGCAGTTCAACTTCGCCGCCGAGCGTCGCCGTCGCCATGCTCACGGGCACCTCGCACGCTAGATCGGCACCATCGCGGGTAAACAACTTGTGCGGATTCACCCGAATCTCGACATAGAGGTCGCCCGGCGGGCCACCGTTGCGGCCGGCCTCGCCTTCTCCTGACAGTCTGATCCGGTCGCCATCGTCGACACCCGCCGGGACCTTGACCGACAGGGTTTTGGTCTTGTGCACGCGGCCACGACCATGACAATCCGCACAAGGATCACCAATCATCGTACCCGCGCCCCTGCAAGCCGGGCAGGTCTGCTGTATCGAGAAAAAGCCCTGTTGCATGCGCACCTGGCCCGCACCGCCACAAGTTGAGCACTTGACCGGTTCAGTGCCTTTTTTCGCGCCGCTGCCATTGCAGGTTTCGCAGGACACTCGCGTCGGCACGTCGATTGTGACGGAATCGCCGCTTACCGCTTCTTCGAGGTCGAGACGCAATTCGTGGCCCAGGTCCGCACCACGGAATACCTGACTGCCGCGCTGCCGGCCGCCGCCAAAGATGTCGCCGAATACGTCACCGAAGATGTCGCCGAAGCCTTCAGCGCTGAAGCCACCGGCACCACCAGGACCAGGGCTGAGCCCCTCGTGACCGAAGCGGTCGTAGGTGGCACGCTTGTCCGCATCCCTGAGGACTTCGTAGGCCTCTTTGGCTTCCTTGAATTTGCCCCCGGCGCTCGAATCGTCCTTGTTACGATCCGGGTGATGTTTCATGGCAAGACGGCGATACGATTTCTTGATCTCGTCGGCGGATGCCGTCCGCGAGACCCCAAGTACATCGTAATAGTCACGTTTTGCCATGGCTTCTTAAAGGCCGGGCGCCGCATGCGGCGCCCTCGGTTACTTCACAGGATACCGGCGCCTACTCAGACGTCGGCTTGTCTTCGTCGACTTCCTCGAACTCGGCATCGACAACATCGTCAGTCTTGGCCTCGGCTGTGCCGTCGCCCGCTTCCTGTTCCGCCTTTTCAGCGTAGAGTCTCTGCGCGAGACCGCCTGAGGCTTCTGCCAGTGCCGCTGTCTTGGTCCGGATCGCGTCCTGGTCGTCACTCTCGAGTGCCGATTTCAGGTCCGAGATCGCGTTTTCGACGCCGAGTCTCTCCTCGCCGGTCGCTTTCTCACCGAGTTCGCTCAGTGTCTTCTCTGCGGCATGGATGAGGCCGTCGGCCTGATTACGGGCATCGACCAGCTCACGGAACTTACGATCTTCCTCGGCGTGACTCTCGGCATCATTGACCATTTTGTCGATCTCTTCGTCCGATAGTCCGCTCGACGCCTTGATGACGATGTTCTGACTTTTGCCAGTCGCCTTGTCCTTCGCCGAGACATTGAGAATACCGTTCGCATCGATATCGAATGTCACTTCAATTTGCGGCAGACCGCGTGGCGCTAGTGGTATGTCCGCCAGGTCAAAGCGACCCAGAGACTTGTTGTCTAACGAACGTTCGCGTTCACCCTGCAGTACGTGAATCGTGACAGCAGTCTGATTGTCATCGGCTGTAGAGAACACCTGTTCGGCATTCGCCGGGATTGTCGTGTTCTTGTCGATCAGCTTGGTCATGACGCCACCAAGCGTCTCGATACCGAGCGAAAGCGGTGTTACGTCGAGCAACAGAACGTCCTTAACATCGCCAGCAAGAACACCGCCCTGAATCGCCGCGCCCAGCGCTACTGCCTCATCCGGATTAACGTCCTTGCGTGGTTCCTTGCCGAAGAAGTTCTGCACCTCTTCCTGGACCTTGGGCATGCGCGTCTGGCCGCCGACGAGGATCACGTCGTCGATCTCATTGACTTTGAGTCCGGCATCATTGAGTGCGATCTTGCACGGTCCGATGGTTCGATCGATCAGTTCGTCAACGAGCGACTCGAGCTTGGCACGTGTCAACTTGATAATGAGATGCTTGGGGCCACTGGCGTCGGCCGTAATATACGGCAGATTCACTTCAGTCTGCTGCTGCGTTGAAAGTTCGATTTTCGCTTTTTCGGCCGCCTCTTTTAGGCGCTGCATCGCAAGCGGGTCCTTGCTGATATCGACACCGCTTTCACGCTCGAACTCTGACGTCAGATACAGGATGACCTGCATATCGAAGTCTTCACCACCGAGAAACGTGTCACCGTTCGTCGCGAGTACTTCGAACTGATGCTCGCCGTCGACCTCGGCGATCTCGATGATCGAGACGTCGAAGGTGCCACCACCCAGGTCGAACACGGCGATTTTCTTGTCGCCGCGTTTCTTGTCCATGCCGTAAGCAAGCGCTGCTGCAGTTGGTTCGTTAATGATCCGTTTAACGTCAAGACCCGCGATCTTGCCAGCATCCTTGGTCGCCTGGCGCTGCGAATCGTTAAAATAGGCAGGTACGGTTACAACCGCCTCGGTAACTGTTTCACCAAGATAGTCCTCGGCCGTCTTTTTCATTTTCATCAGCACGCGTGCAGAGATTTCCGGCGGCGCCATCTTTTTGCCATGCGCCTCTACCCAGGCGTCACCATTGTCGGCCTCAACGATCGTGTAAGACACCATGTCGATATCTCGCTGTACGACATCGTCTTTAAAGCGCCGGCCGATTAGCCGCTTGACGGCAAACAGCGTGTTGCTCGGATTCGTCACAGCCTGGCGTTTCGCCGACTGCCCGACCAGCACCTGGTCGTCTTTGCTGAATGCAACGATCGAAGGTGTCGTGCGATCACCCTCGCTGTTTTCGATGACCTTGGGTGAGTCACCCTCCATCACTGCTACGCAGGAGTTGGTGGTACCCAGGTCGATACCAATCACTTTGCCCATGTCTTTACTCCGAATTCTTTAAATGTTTGACAAATCTGGGTGATAAGTGGGGCCGGAAGCGCTTGTTTCAAGCTGCTTTGGCGGATTCTGTGCTACTCATCGGCGGTATCTGGCGGCGGCTCAGCCGCAACAATCACGCGAGCCGGTCGCAACAGGCGCCCATTCAACACATAACCTTTCTGGATAACGGTCAGAACCGAGCCGGGTTCGGCATCGGCGGAGGGCTGCATTGTCATTGCCTCATGCAGCTCCGGATCAAACGGTTCTCCCGCAGGATCTACCTCGGTCACGCCGAAACGCTCGAGCGTGCCGGCCAGTAATTTCAGAGTCGCCTCACTGCCGGCAAGAAGGCTCTGTGCATCGGCTGATTCGCTTGCCGCAAGTCCCATCTCCAGACTGTCCTTGACGGCCAGTAGCTCCCTGCCGAAGTTCTCCAACGCGAATCTCCGTGCATGCTCGACATCACGGCTCGCTCGCTTGCGGATATTCTCGACCTCGGCGGCCGCCCGCAAGTAGCGGTCCCAATTCTCGTCGGCCTTTGCCTGCAATTCCGCAAGCGCAGTCTCACGATCATCGCCTTCTACAGGCGATTCGGCATCGACGGCTTGCAGTTCAAGGTTGTCGTCCTCGGACTCGGGCTCAGGACGTTCGGGCTGTCCATTCATCGACATTTGTTTCCCATTGCGTTGGCCTGCTCAGATGAAGTGTGCAGTGTGGGGACCCAGCCATAAATATCAAGGGCTGCGACCCAGATTTGTGCGGGAAATTACTGGTTTAACGCAGATCTGAGCAAACGCGCCGTAATATCGACGATCGGCACTACCCGATCGTAGGCCATGCGTGTCGGCCCGATAACGCCCAGCACGCCAACCGTATCGTCGTCGAGATGATAGGGAGCAGTCACCACGCTGCAATCGTCGAGTATCTGAAAGCCAGACTCCTCACCGATGAACACCTGCACGCCATCAGCATTGATGCTGCGATCGAGCAGGTCGAGAATCAGACGCTTGCGGGAGAACGCCTCGAACAGACGCCGCAGGGTGTCGACATCGGACAATTCGGCAAAGTGCATCAGGTTGGTCTCACCTGCCAGAACGAACTCGCCGCCCGGATGCGCGGCACCCGCCATGGCGGACTGGGCAACGGCAATGATGTCGTGCATCGCCTGGTTCATCGAGTGCCTTGTCGACTCCAGGTCGGCGACGATCTTGTCCCTGACCTGTGGCATTTCGACGCCCGCATAATGCTCGTTGATGTAATTTGCGGCCTGTTGCAGTTCGGATGGAGAATAGTCGCGCTCCGTGTGCAGAATGCGGTTCTGCACTTCGCGGTCGTTGATCACGAGTATCGCGAGGATGCGGTTTTCCGAGAGCGGCAAGAACTCAATCTGACGAAGCGCTGCGTGCTGTCCACGCGGGATAGTGACGACACCGGCCAGGCTCGTAAATTCCGAGAGCATGTTGGATACCGACGCGACGAGCGCATCAGCGTCGTCGACCTTGCGGCGGATCTGCGATTGCAGCATCTTGATGTCGCCGTCTTTCGGCTGGCGATAACGGACCAGCGTATCGACGAAGAGCCGGTAACCCTTGGCCGTCGGCACGCGTCCGGCCGACGTATGCGGAGCCGACACCATGCCCATGTCCTCGAGATCCGACATGACATTACGAATGGTCGCAGGACTGAGATCCAGACTGGAATCTTTCGACAGTGTTCTGGAACCGACGGGCTGTCCATCCCGGATATAGCGCTGGATCAATACGCGCAACAGGTGTTGGGCGCGATCGCTCGGAGGGTTACTGGTTGCTTCTGCAGACATTCGCGAGAATTACGAAAAATTCGCAAGTCGGTCCCTGTGTTAGGGTATCTTTCACCACGCTAGCAACGGCTTGGCGGCGGGTCAAGGGAATAACAGACTAACGATGGGCGGCGAATTTCAGAAAGTTGCAATGCTGGGTCGTCACGACGATCCGGGCGTCGCGGAACCCATGACTTTGCTCGCCCGGCACTTAACAAAAGCTGGCATCGAAGTACTGGCAAGCAATGAGATGGATCTGGATCTGCCAGTCACGCGGCGTGCGGAATCGTCCCTCGCCTCCGAGGCTGACCTGATGATCGCGATCGGGGGCGACGGCACGATGCTGTACGCCGGCCATCTCACACTCGAGAGCGATGTTCCGCTCCTCGGCATCAACCGCGGCAGGCTCGGTTTCCTTGCGGACGTATCACCCGACGAGATGCTCGCGAGCGTCGACCACATTCTTGGTGGCGCGTACTCGATCGAATCGCGCCTTCTGCTCGATGCGCATCTGCGTACAGCTGACGGCGAAACGAGAACCGCGACCGCATTCAACGACGTTGTTCTGCAACGCCGGGAAACCGGCAGAATGGTTGACATCGAAGCGAGCGTTGCAGGTCAGTTTGTGAATACTCACTCCGGTGACGGCCTGATCGTTGCAACGCCGACAGGATCCACGGCCTATTCGCTGAGTTGTGGAGGACCGATTATCGAGCCGCAACTCGATGCCGTTGTCGTCGTACCCATTTGCCCCCACACTCTGACGGACCGCCCGATTGTCATTGCGGCCAATCAGCCGATCGAAATTCGACTGCTCGAGCGCGAAGACACCCAGGCTGAAGTTATGATCGACGGGCACTCGATCGGTGCGATCCACGCTGATGATCTACTCACGATCTACGCAGCCAAAAACCGCATCAACCTGATTCACCCGCCGGGCTACGATTTCTACGGCATTCTGCGAACCAAGCTGTTTTGGGGTCGCGACAGTCGTAAACGCAACGAGGATACTGGTTAAGCGATGTTGATCAGTCTGCAAATACGCGACTTCGCCATCGTCGACCAGATAGCAGTCGAGTTCGACCCGGGCATGACGGTACTCACCGGAGAAACTGGTGCGGGAAAGTCAATTCTCGTCGACGCCGTAGGCCTCGTTCTGGGCGAGCGCGGTGGTAGCCAGCTGGTCCGAGGCGGAGCCAAACGCGCAGAGTTCAGTGCCGAATTCGATGTATCAGCGTTGCCGGAGGTTCGTGATTGGCTCGAAGCTCAGGCGCTCGACCAGGACGGTGCATGCCTCTTGCGCCGTGTGATAGGGGCAGACGGCCGTTCACGCGCCTTCATCAATGGCAATGCCGTCACCGTGCAGCAATTGAAATCGCTTGGCGAATTGCTGCTCGACATTCACGGCCAGCATTTTCACCAGTCACTGGGCCGTCGGCCCGTGCAAAGGGACCTGCTTGACTATTTTGGTGAACTGCAAGACACGCGGCGGCAAACCGAAGCGTCATTCGAGAAATGGCAGTTGCTGCAAGAACGCCTGGACAAGCTCCGGGCAGCAGATGCGGATCAGGCGTCGCGATTGGATTTACTCGAATTTCAACTGCAGGAACTGGTGGCACTCGACGTCAAAGAGGGAGAACTGGAGAGCCTGCAAGCCGAACGGCAAAAGCTCAGGAACAGCGGTACGTTGGCCGACGGCGTGGCGACGGCGTTGAGCAGTCTGTCGGAGGATGATGCACGCAACGCAAGCAGCCTGCTGGCCGAGGCGGCGCGATCCGTTGCCTCCCTGGTCGAATACGACAACGAACTCGAACCCGTCTGCGAACTGCTCGACAGTGCAACTATTCAGATCGCCGAAGCCACGGATGCACTGCAACGATACGGCGATACGATCGACATGGATCCCGCGCGACGAGATTGGGTTGAAGATCGCCTCGACGCCATGCAATCGGTCGCGCGCAAACACCGGGTTACGGCCGAAGAATTGCGCCCATTAAGCGACAAGCTACGGGCCGAGCACGACGAACTCAGTCATGCCGAAGAGCGTGGCAGAGAACTCGAAGAGCAAGTGACACAAACGAGCACGGCATATCGAAAACTCGCCGCGACCCTGTCGCGAGAGCGCAAAAAGGCCGCGAAGGATTTTTCCGCTGCAGTAACAGAGGCAATGGCCGGACTCGGCATGCCTGGCGGCGTATTTGAAGTGCACGTATCGGCGTTACCTGAGAGTGCGGCGCGACCTTGGGGAGTAGATGATATCGACTTCCTGATCAGCGCGAACCCGGGACAGCCGCCCATGCCGCTGTCTCGTGTTGCTTCCGGTGGTGAGTTATCAAGGATGAGTCTCGCGATTCAGGTCATCGCAAGTGATGGCAGCGCAATTCCGACGATGGTGTTTGACGAAGTCGATAGCGGGATTGGCGGTCGCGTGGCGGAAATGGTCGGCAGAAGGCTGCGTGAGCTCGGAGCAAACCGTCAGGTACTCTGCGTCACACATTTGCCACAGGTGGCGAGCCTTGCTGATCAGCACTTTCGCATCAGCAAAGTTACCGACGGCAAGGCCACTCGGACGGGCGTGAGCGTCCTGGGTAAGGAAGAACGCATCGAAGAACTGGCTAGGATGCTCGGCGGAGTCGAGATCACGCAAAAGACGATTGAGCATGCAGCAGAGATGCTGGCCGGCGCCGCGAGAAAACGCGCTTAGGTGTTAGCGAAGAGGCTAGTCGACTTCGTCTGAGTCCGTCAGTGGCCGGACGTACAAAACCAGATTGTGGTCGAGAATCTCGTAGCCATGTTTCTTGGCCATCTTGCGCTGCAGTTTTTCGATTTCCTCGTCAACGAACTCGATAACTTCACCTGATTCCACACACACCATGTGGTCGTGGTGTTCGCCATCATCGAGCTCAAATATCGAGTGTCCACCTTCGAAGTTATGCCGGGTAACGAGACCCGCCGCCTCGAACTGCGTCAGCACGCGGTACACGGTCGCCAACCCAATATCCTCACCGGATTCAAGCAACTCCTTGTACATGTCCTCGGCACTCAAATGCCGCAGATTTGAATTCTCGAAAATCTCGAGGATCTTGAGGCGCGGCAATGTGACCTTGAGGCCGGCCTTGCGTAATTCCTGGCGTTGCTCCATGCGCTTGATCTCTTTCGACAAACAGAAAACGGCTGTCGTGCCGTTTGGCAAGAAGGTATGATGCGCGGCTATTATGACGCAGTTGGCAGCCTGGCTCTACCACCGATCTGCCGCTGCCCGACGAAACCTCAATTGAAACCGGATGTCCAAGCCGAATACGTTATGCGCAGACTCTTAACACTGGCCCTGATTTTCTCAACACTCGCTTTCTCGAGTGGCTGCGTTTATCGCGCTAACATTTCTCAGGGCAATCTGCTCGAGCAGGAAGATCTTGATCAGGTCGAGATCGGCATGACACGCAACCAGGTGCGGTTCTTGCTCGGCACGCCGTTGATCGATGACCCCTTTCACCAGGAGCGCTGGGACTACATTTACTACATTCGAATTGGTCGTGATGATGCGACGTTTAAGCGTTGGGTTACAATAGTCTTCGCAGACGACATCGTCACCGAGTTGCGAACCGATCAGGAACTCGATCCGAATCTTTGACGTCGCTAGTCGTCAGCTGCCTCGCGCATAGTAAGACCGGACTGCGCGAGCTCCCTTCGCGCATCCCGCGGATCACGTAACAGTGGCCGATAGATCTCGACGCGGTCGCCGTGTCTGACACTCGCGGAGCGATCAACAGTGCGTCCCCAGATGCCGGTTCGCATTGCATCCAGGTCCTCGGCAGGAAATTTCTTCGCAATCGCTGACAGAGTTATAGCGTCTGCGACTGTTGCGCCGGCGTGCAGAGATACGCTGACCAATTCCTGACTGGCGGCCGACGCAAATACGACTTCAACATTAATATTCCGGGCCATCGCTATACTGTCATCCGTAAACTTTTTTCGCTCTTTGGGTAAACGCGTCGACAAGAGAATTGCAGGTCTCTTCGAAAAACGCGCCAATCATCACGTCGAGTATGCGGCTATCGAATTCAAACTCGAGGTGCATTGACACCTTACTGCCCGCCTCCCCCAGCGACCGAAATCGCCATCCGCCCGAGAGATGCCGGAACGGCCCGCTAACCAGCGCAAGATCCATCGAGTCTTTTGGATGCATCGTGTTGCGCGTGCGGAAATGCTTGCTGAGACGGCCGCGATGCAACTCGAGCGTCGCTTCCACCACATTGCCTTCGCGAAAATGCACCTCAACGTCATTGCACCATGGCAGAAACTCTGGATACGAATCGACATCCTCGACCAGGGCGTACATATCCTCGGCCACGTATGGAACCAATGCGCTACGACTGACCTTACGCATCTCAGCAGTGCCTGTGCGCCATCTCCGGAATCAGGAAAGGTCCGGTAATAGCCCAATGGCTTTCAAGAAAATAAACAGGATGGCGACCGGCGCGACGAACCGAGCCAGTATTCGCCAGATCTTGTACAGCGTGCCTGAACTACCGAGTTCATCGGCCGTGGAATTCCGACACATGACCCAGCCGGCGAAAATTGCGATGAACATTCCACCCAGTGGCAACATGACGTTGCTTGTGAGGTGATCGACGTTGTCGAAAATCGTGCCCTTGTAGAACTTGAAGTCACTGAGCACATTGAACGACAGGACTGAGCCGAATCCCAGCAACCAGATCAAACCACCGACCATGACCGCGGCCTGAGCCCGGGTGCGAAACTGATGTTCGACGAGCCAGGCCACTGCGGGCTCCATCAGGCCAATTGCTGATGTCCACGCCGCGAACGACAGCAGAATGAAGAATAGCGTCGAAAAGAACACGCCACCGGCCATTTGTCCGAACGCCAATGGCAGCGTGTCGAACACGAGCCCGGGGCCGTCTGCCGGGTCCAGGCCATTGGCGAAAACAAGTGGGAAAATCACGAGCCCCGCCAATATTGCAATCGACGTATCCGCGACAACAACGGAGCCCGAGGCCCCCGTAATTGAGGTTTCTTCCGGCAGGTAAGCACCGTAGGCCATGATCGCGCCCATGCCGATCGACAATGTAAAAAACGCCTGGCCCATCGCCGCCAACACGCTGTCCCAGGTCAGTTTGCTGAAGTCGGGCGTAAACATGAACGCAAGGCCTTCGCCAAAGTGACCCGAGGAGATCGAGAAACCGAGAAGCACAAACAGGAGTACCATAAGAGCCGGCACCATGAACCGCACGGCTTGTTCCAAACCTCTTTCGACGCCGCGAGCAACGACGAACGTCGTCAGCCCCATAAATAACGTGTGGCTGAAGCCTACCAGGCGCCAGTCGCCCACGAAGCCGCCAAATTGAGCGCTCACCTGCTCCGCTTGTGCGCCGGCAAATACGCCGGATGCACTCTTGAAGACATATGCAACCGTCCAACCTGCGACGACGCTGTAGTAAGAAAGAATCAGAATGCCCGCGAGAACGCCCACGCCACCCAACCATTTCCAGTTGGGCGAACTGCCCTCTTCCTGGCCCAGTAGCGCCATCGTTGCCACGGGATTGCGGCGCCCCCTGCGCCCAATCAGGACTTCCGACATCATCACGGGCATGCCAACGAGAAAAACGCACAGCAGGTAGACGAGCACGAACGCGCCGCCGCCATTCTGCCCCGCTATGTACGGAAACTTCCAGATATTTCCGAGGCCGACCGCCGAGCCCGTAACTGCCAGGATGAAGGCCATCCTGGATGACCAGTGACCATGCAAAGACGTTCGCTTCGCTGGATCGGCTGCCTGATTGCTCAGCATTATGATTCTCGTATCAGCAATGATTGCCGCGATTCTCATACAATTACAGGGGACTGACAACAGCACGCACCGTATAATCGCGTCCCCGTTCACGCCGCACCTGATTGATTTGATGAGCAGCAAAAAGTCGAAAAAGCCTGCCGGCAATGTGATCGCAGTAAACCGCAAGGCACGCCACGACTACTTTATCGAAGACACCTTCGAGGCCGGGCTCGTGCTCGAGGGTTGGGAGGTCAAGAGCTTGCGTGCCGGCAATGTGCAGCTTACGGAGAGCTACGTGTACATCCGCAACAGTGAGGCGTGGTTGTTTGGCGCCCACTTCTCACCGCTCAATTCCGCATCGACGCATGTCAAGGCCGACCCGACCCGCACACGCAAATTGCTGCTGCATCGCCCGGAACTCGATCGCTTGATCGGTGCGGTCGAACGCAAGGGTATGGCGCTGGTCCCGCTCGACCTGCACTGGCACAAGGGCCGCGCGAAGCTCAGTGTTGGTATGGCGAAAGGCAAGAAACAGCACGACAAACGCGCAGCCAGCAAGGACCGCGACTGGCAGCGGCAAAAAGAAAGAATTCTTAAAGGATCTTAATAGATAACAAAAACTTATGGATACAATTTAAAGTATAGTCTCGAACAATGTCGGTGCCGGGCACCCGATATTTGTGCCGAATGTGAGCTATCCACATTGTTTTTCAGCATCGCGGCCATAGACTAGAGCGACACGGGGGTGACATGGCTTCGACGTGGGTCGCGAAACTCCGAGTGCATGCCGAGGGACAGATTACCTCGTTAATCCAGCTGTAAAACCTATAGTTGCCAACGACGACAACTACGCACTAGCTGCTTAAAAACCAGTTTAGCGCCCTCTGACCGGATGTGCCTGTGCGTTCGGGGTTCAGGGGTCACCGACACGGGACCGCGGCAAGGGCATGTTCAGGGCCCGAACCGTTAAATCCTTCCTGAGCTGGCTATGAGTTTTCCCTGCCCGTCGGGTAGCGCATAGCGAGATTAAAGACGGAATAAGCATGTAGATCTTGGGGCAGAGGACTTGCGGACGTGGGTTCGATTCCCACCACCTCCACCAACAATGTAAAGGGTCATCCAACGGGTGGCCCTTTTTCATTGACTTGTGCCGGCCAGAGGCGAAGAAACGACCTCAGTACGATTCAGCGGCTTCCATTCGCCGTGTATCTGCTGCACAAAAAAAGGGAGGGGTTTTCACCCCTCCCTTCCACTGCGGATGTGTTACAGGGCTATACGTAACGCCCGCCTGGTTTCATTGCACGACGGTTGTCGTCGCGACCGCCCGGTCAATATCCGGATCTCCATCAACGAGTGTTACGGTCCACAGGATGTCACCAGCATCCCCTGGCCTGAGGCTCGGGAAGTCGAACCTCGTGCGGCCGTTACCGCTGGAATCAGAGACTGTCAGAGTCCGGTTGTAGACTTCAATACCGTTTTGTATACCCACTACCGTGGCCGGCGCTTCGTCCTCGACAGCACCAGCGTTTCTGACAACAACACTAATCCCGATAGGTTTAACTTTGGCGAGCCGTACATGCTTGGTGACTCGGAATTGGACGATGTCGAGGTCCACATTCGGGATCGCCGCGATGTCCGCCGTGGTGCTGGCGCTGTCCGTGGCACCGTCATTGTCGGTCACGATCAGGGTGACCGTGTAAAGACCAGACGCCGCGTAGGTGTGACTCGG